>Ga0307378_10002833_pt1 | contig 25937 bp, 14 predicted proteins | sample UN1MG_FD_202238 | JGI IMG/M metagenome (GOLD analysis project Ga0307378, IMG submission 202238) | Soil microbial communities from Risofladan, Vaasa, Finland - UN-1 | ecosystem: Environmental > Terrestrial > Soil > Coastal area > Acid sulfate soil | place: Finland: Risofladan, Vaasa | collected...
GGATTAAACCTGTCAACGAATAATCCTTATCTCCACAATCTTTTGGGCCTCGCTTATATCGCCCAAAATCAGTTAGATAAGGGAATGGATGAACTCCAATTGGCAGTGCAATCAGACCCCAATTTTGCCATGACTTATCAAAACCTGGCCAATCTTTATCAGATGACTGGAAAGAAAGATGATGCTATTAAAGCGTATGAGTCAGCCATTAAAATCGATCCCCAAAAATTGGATTCTTACCCGCCCCTGGTTTTAGCCTACCTGGACCAAAACGCACCGGATCAGGCACTTGGCTTATGTTCGGATGCTCTTAAATCCGAATCAGGGCCACAGGAGGTATATTATAACCTTATGGGACTGGCCTATGTGAAAAAGGGCACGTTTGACAAGGCAAGGGAAAGTATGAATAAATCCCTCTCTATCAATCCTAATTTTTTTACCGCACAGTATAACCTTGCCAACCTTGATATACGTGAAGGCAATACCAATCAAGCCATCGCCAGATATGAAAGCATCTTAGAACAAGATACGAAAAACATCAGAGCCTTAAGTGGTCTCACTGAAATTTACGCGAAAACAGGTGATAAACAAAAGCAAATCAGCAGCCTTAAGAAAATACTGAGAATAGATCCGAAGCATAAGGGTGCCTTCACCATGCTAGCCCAGCTCCAGTTCAAAGAGGGTAACTTTAAATCTGTCATAGAACTGGCGAAGCAATTTACCTCAGCAGTGCCGGGTTCAAATATAGCATCAAACATTCTCGGTGCAGCCTACCTGGGAACCAAGGAATATGATTTGGCTATTGAAGAATTTAAAAAAGCAGTTCAGATGAATCCAAAAGATTTATTAGCACAAGAGCGCTTAATCAATGCTTATACCCTAAATAAAGAACATGATAAAGCAAAAGCGGTGCTTGATAATACCATATCTAACTCCAAGAAACCAGAGGATGTATCTGCATTTTTGAGTGATTTGGGTTTGCATGCTTTAAGTAGTGGCGACAGTAAAAAGGCTTTGGAATACTTAAACCGGGCATTAAAAGAAAATCCTGATAATGAAAAAAACTACTTAAAGCTTTTTGCAGCTTATACGGAGCTAAAAGAACCTGATCTGGCTCTTGGCGCCTTAAAAAAAGGCGTTGAAAAATTACCTCGATCTATTAATTTAAGGGTAAATTTAGCAAACGGTTATGTCAAGCTTAACAAGCCTGATGAAGGTCTGAAACAATACCAGTATATTCTTGAAAACCTCGATTCGAAAAATAGCTATGCGTATCATCTCATGGGTGATACGTATATGATGCTTAATAATGAAAGCAAAGCTGAAGATTCTTATAAAAAGGCAATTCAATCAAACCCTAAGAATATTATGGCTTACAATAATCTTGCCTGGTTCTATGCCAACAAAGGGGTGAACCTCGACCAATCACTGATACTTGCACAAAAGGCAGATAGCTTATCTCCCAATAATCCATTCGTATTGGATACTATCGGAATGATATATCTGAAGCTGAATAAATTGGACAGATCAATAGAAAGTCTTAAGCAGGCTTCAGCCTTAGATAAATCGAATCATCCATCTATACAATATCACCTTGCTTCAGCTTTATATCGGGATGGAAAAAAAGAACAGGCTCTTGCTGAACTCAACCAAGTATTGTCAAAACAAACGGAATTCCCTGAAAAGAAAGAGGCTGAGCAGTTGTTAAAGGAAGCGACCAAGTAAGGGAATTTTAGGGATTATTAGGGGGGAGGGACTAAGGACAGGCCTCGTCAATTTCGTGACCGGTTAAGCCCCCTGCTGTTTTTTAATATCCGGCTGGAAGGCTGATCCACCAAAGTGGAGCTGGCTTCCAGCCGGCCTAAAATTTCTATGTGCTATCTGGCCTTCCATTTAAATGCTCACTGACGTATGTCTCTAACCACTAATCCCTAACCACTAATCCCTCAGAAAATATGAACTTATATTCCATTCCAACATTCATGAGCTGCCTTTGTACTTTTGGGCTGGCTCTCTTTGTCCTTAATCAAGGCCGTCACCGTTTGCCTAATAAGGCATTTGCCCTGGCTATGGCTAGTGTCAGCATTATGGAGTTTGGCAACCTTATGGCCTTGAATTCTTCACATCCCGATAAATTCCTCTTCTGGGGACGGGTCAGCTTAGTGGGATGCTGCCTCATACCGGCCAACTGGTCTTTATTCAGCCTCGTCTTTGCAAAAGCCACCTATGAGACAATAGAAAAAAAATATAAACTAACCCTCCTGGCCATTTACGCCCTTTCATTTTGCTTCCTCCTCTTCATTCCTTCGGATCTCTTTATTACTTTACAGGATACTCTCCAATGGTTTGATTTTTTCTATCTTGGAGCTATAGGGACGTACTTTGCCCTTTTTCTCTTGTTGACCATGACCTTTATTCTGGTCAACCTGGAGGCGGTTTATAGAAATTCCAAAAAAGAACAAAGATGGCGAATCAAGTATAGCATTATAGGGATTTTTGCTGCATTCAGCTATTATATTTACCTGGTTACCAGGGCAATGCTCTTTCATCGTGTGCGGTTGTCGTATCTGCCTACCGGATCGGCTATCATTTTCTTATGCTCAGGACTCCTGGCTTTCAACTTTATCAGGCATCGATTGATGAATGTCGATATTTTTATCTCCCGCCAGGTATTTTACGGGTCATTTACTCTGGTAACCGTTAGCCTCTATCTTTTGTTAGTAGGCTTTATCGGCGAATTGGTAAAAATTCTGGACGTTAGTTTTAACCTGTTATTTTATCCAGCCTTTATTCTTGGAAGCCTTATAGCTTTAGCGGTCTTCTGTCTATCCGAAAAGATTCGAACGGTGGTCAAACGATATATTGACAGGCATTTTTATAAAAATAAGTTTGACTACCGATTTGAATGGATCGAGTTAACCAATAAAATCGGTTCTGTGGTTAACCTTAAGGAATTGTTGATACGTTTTATGGATCTTATAGCTGAAACCATGTGCGTAAGTGAGGTATCAATTTGGCTTTTTGATGATGAAGATAAAAAATTCCATCTATCGGGTTTCCGAAATCTCTATCTGTCAGAATCTGAAACGGGTATAAGCCTGGATGATCCTTTCATTGGGTATTTACAGGAGAAATCCGGTCCTTTTTCTCTTTTTTCCAGGACGACTGACCATAAAGTTGAAGAGCTTTATTCTGCGTACGAAAAATTTTTTATCAGGTATAAAGTTTATACGATAAGCCCTTTTATAGTCAAAGATGAATTCCTTGGCTTTATGACCTTAGGGGAGGAAAGTACAGGGGAGATTTACAATTATGAAGATTTTGACATGTTAAAAACCATGTGTCTCCAGGTGGCCAACATCATTTTAAATATTAAGTTATCAGAACGTCTGGGGATTGCCAGAGAGATGGATCTTATAAATAAAATTTCATCATTTGTTCTCCATGATTTGAAAAATTTTGTTTCAATGCTCTCTTTGATCGTACAAAATGCTTCTCAAAACATGGAAGATCCTGAATTCCAAAAAGATGTTTTGAAAACCATTTCAAAAACGATTGAAAATATGAAGGAACTCATGGCCAGGATGTCCACTCTGCCTAAGGAAATAGAATTACATAAGGCACCGATAAATCTTTCTAGCTTATTGAAAGATATTGTTGATAAGGTCAAATTAAGTAAAAATGGAATTACTTTAATGGAAAATTATTCTGATTTACCCATGGTGAGTTTGGATTCGGAAAAAATACAAGGTGTCCTTCGTAACCTTATCATTAATGCTCAAGAGTCCTTAAAAGACACAGGAGCAATCTCAATTTCGACTTTTGCGGAAAATGGAAATGTGGTTGTCGAGATAAAGGATAATGGACCTGGCATACCACGGGAATTTCTTAAGGGAAAACTCTTTAAACCATTTCAGACAACCAAAAAAAAGGGATTGGGCATCGGCCTCTACCAATGCAAAACAATTATAGCAGCTCATGGTGGTAAGATAGAGGTGGAGAGCGAAGAGGGAGATGGTGCTCAATTTAGAATATATTTACCGACAACGAGTTAAAATCTCCTTCACGTTTCTCGCCATACTATGGAGAAAAAAATGAGTAAGCCTAAACTTCTTGTAATTGATGATGAAGAATACATCTGTAAACAAATTAAATGGGGATTAAGCGTAGATTATGAAGTGGAGATGGCCCTTAATGACCAGGAGGCTATTAAAACATTTCATAAGTATGGGCCGGATATGATAACCCTTGATTTAAACTTATCCCAAACTGATGACCATGAGAAAGGGTTCATTGTCCTTAAGGAAATTTTAGCTGCTGACCCGTATGCCAAAGTCATCATGATAACCGGTCATAGCGGCAAAGAGAGCGCTATAAATGCTCTCAGGCTTGGAGCTTACGATTATTACGTTAAGCCCATAAACCTGGATGAACTAAAAACCATATTAAAACGCGCCCTCTACATGCGAGAGCTGGAGATCGAAAACAAGCGGTTACAATCCAGGATTGATGAGGATGGGAAACTTTTTGGTATTCTCGGCAATTGCAAAAAAATCAGAGAGATTATTAATCTGGTTAAGAGAGTAGCAAAATCGGATATAGCGGTACTCATTCATGGAGAAAGTGGAACTGGCAAGGAACTGGTAGCCCAAGCTATCCACAACCTGAGCCAAAGGGCTGCTCAGCCCTTTATCCCAATTAATTCAGGAGCAATTCCGGAAACCCTGTTGGAGAGTGAATTATTTGGTCATGAAAAGGGATCTTTCACCGATGCCCGAACCCAAAAGATAGGAAAGGTTGAACTTGCTCACAAAGGGACTTTGTTTCTTGATGAGATAGCAGAATTACCTCTGATTTTACAGGTCAAACTGCTCAGGTTCCTGCAGGAAAAAAAAATTCAAAGGCTTGGCGGAAACGAATCCATACCGGTTGATGTGCGTGTCATAACCGCAAGCAATAAGGATCTGGAGCAGGAAATAACAAAGGGAAATTTTCGCGAGGATATTTATTACCGGTTGAATGGAATAACGATTGAATTGCCTCCACTGCGGGAGCGAGAAAATGATATCATCTTTATTGCCGGTTACTTGCTCGAAAAGTATGGTAAAGAGATGGGAGAAAACGCCAAGAAGTTAACAGCAGAGTCAATTAAAGCAATAAAAACGTACCGATGGCCAGGAAATATAAGAGAATTGGAAAATAAGATTAAAAGGGCATTAGTTTTATCAACTGATAAATATATTAAACCCCAAGATTTGGGAATAAGCTGTGATCGAAAAACGAATCAAGTCGAGAAATCAACTCTTAAAGAAGCACGGGAAAAAGTAGAAAGAGAAATGCTTCAAAATAGTCTTGAAAATTATAGAGGGAATCTCACAAAAGTTTCAAAAAGTCTGGGCGTGTCCAGATCCACAGTCTATGACCTTATAGGAAAATACGATCTAACGTATAAAGCAGAATAACCGTTGTAGCACCCCAAAAAGCAGATGAGTCAGAATCCGGAATGTGGCTAAAAGTCATTTATTCCGGATTCTGACTCCTGAATTTCCTATCTTAAATTTTATCTTGCTCCCCTTCTGCCGAAGACGATGGCAATAGTTTTTAAGATAGTAACCATGTCAAGGAATATGGAGATATTTTTTATGTAGTAGAGATCATACTGCAATTTTTCAATAGCATCTTCAACAGTAGCTCCGTAGTTATAGTTCACTGCAGCCCATCCGGTTATACCGGGTTTAACCGAGTGTCTCTGATCATAATAAGGGATCTTCGCAGTTAACATCCCTACGAAGTGTGGACGTTCGGGCCTGGGACCTACAAAGCTCATATCTCCCTTTAAGACATTAATCATTTGGGGTATTTCGTCAATCCTCACTTTACGGATAAATCTCCCAACACGAGTGATGCGAGGGTCATTTTCTCCTGCCCATACTGGCCCTGTTTGTTTTTCCGCATCAGCCCCCATAGATCTAAACTTGTACAGATCAAAAGTCTTACCATTTTCACCCACTCTCTCCTGCTTATAAACTACTGGGCCATCTGATTCTAACTTAATGAGAAGGGCCGTAATAATTAAAACGGGAAGGTTGATAAATAAGCCAATTACTGAGAGAAAAATATCGAAAATTCTCTTTTCCAATCTGATCCAGCCGTTCTTTTTAAACCCATTTGCAAATATTAGCCAACTCGGCCGTAACCCATCAAGGAGGATTTTCCCCCTGAGTTTTTCATAAAAGGTATGCAACTCCATTATCTCCAGGCCATTAAACTTACACCGGATAAGGTCGTTAATGGGAAATCCTCCCCGCGCCTGGGAAAACGAGACAACCAGCTTTTCTACTTTTTCTTTTTTGATTATAGATTCCAAATCTTCAATTAATCCCAAAACTTTTGGATTAACAATACGTTTCCCTACCTGATCGGGATCTTCTCCAACAAATCCGACAACCTTGAATTGCGGGTTAGTATCTGTTGACATTTCCCTTACGACCATTTTACTCAGTTCATTGGTTCCCAAGAACAAGACCCTTTGCTGGATGTTGAGTTTGGGGATAATCCAGTAAAATATGAATCTCCATAATAAGATGGAGCTGCAAGCAGCCATCGAAATAATGAAGCAATTGAAATAGGGCAAGTTATCAATCAGTAAATAAAGGCTTATGGAAACTATCGAAAATGAGAACATGCATTTCAATATTAACCATTTCTTTTGTTGAATCTTTTCTATGGAGTAAAGCTCACTGATAAAAAGCATTATCTGGCTCATAAAAACAAAAACCGTTAAATAAAGAAATCCCAGATATGCATACCGTAAGTGTTCAATGTCGGCAGAGTGACCATTCACAATCTTAAAAGTTATGAGTGAAGTAGATATTAAGACGAGGAAGTCAATGGAGAAAACCAATAAATAAAGCCTTGAAAAATGTCGTTCTATGTAGCCAAACATATGATGTTACTCCAAATTCCTGGTTCTACTGCGGTGATAGTCATAGTTGATAAAAAACCCCTTCACTCACCGAACCGACAGTTTGTCTTTAGAAATGAGAAGCAATCGCCTCTATGAAAAGATGCCCAATTTCCTTACCACCTTTCTCGCAATCAATATATTTAATTTAAGTAACTACTCAGGTTGTTCAGGCTGTTAGGCTAAAAGCCTACAGTCTATCTACCTACAGATAAACCAGCCAGCTCATTACTGCGACCTATACTGAGTATGTCAGCAAATTTTATGCCCGCCTAAATTTTAACCTGAATCTGTGGCACGGTTTAAAAAAAATAAGCTCAATGATTTTCGTTAGATAAGCTGATTTTAACTTTGTCTGGAGAGGGGTATGGGTCTGTTACGTAGAGGTTAGATGAGTGTAGATTCCATACAGTGAATACGGGAAAAAACGAAAAATTTATTTTTGATCTTTCACTGTACGGAAGATGGCCAGAAGGGATTGTCAAAAAAATAGCCAGTATTTAGCAGGAACTGAACAGTGGCCAAGTGTGGAGTAAAAAAGCTCCTTCCATCATTCCAGGCTTATTGTAACTCAATACTACTTGGCATAGTTATAGTAAGAATAATAAAGATAATTAGATATATTACTTTGACAGCCATTCAGGATTATCCCCAGGATCTTGTCTTTGTTTTCCACTTTGCCGATTGCTTCGTATACTGCTGCCTTTTGAGTTGTTGATGCCCTGACAACCAAGACAATATGGTCTACCAGAAAAGAGATGATAGTAGAATCCGTGACCGGAAGTAACGGGGGGGAATCTATAACGATATAACGATTATTATATCGATTTTTTACTTCTTGAATCAAATTGAACATGCGATCAGAATCCAGGAGCTCTGAAGGATTTTCAGGTGGATTAGAGGGAGTGATTACGCTCAGCTTTGGAATTGATGTTTTACGTATAAAATCAGCTAAATCACCTCCTGATGCCAAGTATTTCTCTAGTCCCATGTTGCCTTTTTTAAGACCGAGTATTTTGGATACACTTGGTTTTCTTAAATCAGCATCAATGAGTAGTACGGTTTCATCCACCCCTTTAATAATAGAAACAGCTAAGTTGATAGCCGTTAAACTCTTCCCTTCACCACGAATGGCACTGGTAACTTGAAAGACCCTGCTTTCATTCTTCTTTGATGCTTCTAAAATATGTGTTCTTAATATTCGATACTGTTCAGCCGCAATAGACTCTGGTTTCCATATAGAAACCAGATGTTTATCAGAAGTTGAGCAATCTTCTATTTCATTTCTGCCAGGCATATCCATCTTTTTTACGGAAAAATTTTCCACCATATCTGCCTTATCACCATTATTTACCTTATCATCTACTATATGAGTATTCAAAGAGAACCCTTAAACTTTCCGGCCCGTTTTTTTGGCCATTTGTAGGATCAGAGGCACACTCCTGACGATGTGTCTCTTGAGCGTTTAAAGAACGAGACAAAAAGCAATCCGACGCATGCTTCTTTCTAGTTATTCGGCAAGGAATCTGAAAAAATTCGGAGAAGATTCTTTTAGACCAGATTAGGAGGAAAGGACTTTTATCTGTTCAGGCTCTCTTCATTTGGTTACAACGCCTTTGATGCCCCCAGAGATCAGGGATGCAAGATTGGTAAGAATGAACGGCAGGGCTAAACCTCCTGGGGATGCCAGATATTTTGGCTCCCAAACCGGATTAAATTTCTCTTTGTATCGCCGCAGACCCTGAAAGTTATAAAAATGTTCTCCATGCCGGAAAATAAATGCTCCAAGCTTGTTCCAAAAAGGGGCCAGAGTCCGGCTCTCGAGTCCTGACATAGGGGCCATACCCAGATTGAACCATGTGTACCCTTCCTGCTTTCCCCAGAGAATGAGCTGAACAAACAAGTAATCCATGACCCCGTCGGGTGCATCAGGAAGATAGCGCATCAGGTCGACGGAAATTTCCTCCATCCCTGCTCCGAGCCAGATATTGGCAAAGGCCACGATCTTCCCACCCTTGCTTACGATTCCTACAGGAAGCAGCTTCAGGTACTCAGGGTTAAAGAAACCAAGGGAGAATCTCTTCTCTCGCGTGTCTTTTTCCTTTAACCAGGTATCGGATATCTCTTTGAGTTCAGACAAACGGCTGGAAACATCCGGCTGTGTGATGAGCTCGAAGGTGAACCCATCCTTTTCAAATTTACGAAGGATGTAGCGAAATCCCTTGCGGCTGCTCCCTTCGAGGGAAAAATTTTCAATCGAAACCTTGGCTTCTTCTCCGATCTTAAGCGGGATAAGGCCAAGGTCAAGATAGAGATGGATGTTTTTAGCTTCATAGAAGACGGTCCATCCGCCGTAGCGGTCGCACATCTCGCGAAACTGCCAGACCAAGTCTACATGATCTTTCTGGGGACCTACAGGATCGCCCAGTGCCACCCAACTTCGTCCCTCGATGCCGTACATGATAAAAGTCTTCCTGCTTTGGCTGAACAAGAAAGCCTTGTCTCCAAGCAAAGCAAGATTGGCCAATGCCTTCGGAGATTCCGAGACAATGGCCCTGACCAGGTCAAGATCGGCAGGACATGGAGAATCGGGTTGCTGCCTGGCAGGTTGCAGCAGTCTATACAGCATAAAGAACAGGACAACACTGATAGCTCCCACAGTGGCCCGCAAAAAACGTGGGGCATCACCCGACGATGCGAATTGCCACCATAATTGATTCGAGTACTCAATATGCTTATAGGAGAATATACCCAGCCAGATCGAGCTTAAGAGGACCAAAATAATAGCTGTGATCCATCCGGGAGTGAATCGCTGGCTGACGAAGGAAGCTTTGCGATAGAAATGCCTGCGGCAGGGCAAAAGTGCTGCCAGCATGATGGCCAGGATTGTCGCCTCCTTATAAGCGAACCCTTTGAGCAGTGAGAAAAGAATGCCTGCACCCAGGAGTGAGGTGGCGAGAATATAGGCTGCATCGAGTCTGCGCTGTAAGCCCCGGGCCAGGAGTATCAGCCCCACGCCGATCAAGCTGGCGAAAAAATGGGAAAGTTCCATAACCGGCAGGGGGAGAAAATGACTGAGCCAGATAAGCCGCGGTCTGGCTGTTGGCGTGGCCCCTGAAAAAAGGAGGATAGTGCCGCCGATAAAAGCGGTGAAGGCAAACACATGCGGCACCAGTTCGGGGACCCAATGGCCAAAGATGCGGGCAAATCGAGCGATTCCCTGCTTTCTTTCGATGACCTCATGAGCCCCAAGCAGCGCAGCAGCCACCCCCAAAGGACAAAGATAATATATCCCCCGAAAGGCCAGCAAAGACCCCATAATCGTTGAAACCGGAAAATAGGGAGAAAGGAGCAGCAGGACTATGGCCTCAAAGACTCCAAGCCCCGCAGGAACCTGGCTGATCATGCCTGCAATCTGGGCCAGTATATAAATGCTGAAGAAGGTCAGGAAGGAAAGTGCTGCAGCAGGGGGAAGGAGCACATAGAGTACGCTCGCTGATACAATCCAGTTCAGGGAAGAGATGGTAATCTGGGCAAGAGAAAAAATCGGAGCAGGGAGGCCAAATTCCCACCCCAGAATTCTGATCGGCCTCTTTCTTAAGACTCCCAGCACCAGGTACCCCGCAACCAGCAAAAGGGAAACCGTCCCAAAAGGACGTGCGAAATAGAAGAGAGGCAGGTGAAGAGAGAGTGGAACCACAACCGGTCTGAGCAGGAAAATTACGCCTGCAACTGTCAGAAAGCCAAGATTGAAGGTCAGGGCATTAAAGATGACTACCTTGCCGATTTCGGCAGCCGAAAGTCCCCATCCGGAGTAAAGTCGGTAGCGTACCGGCACGCCACTGGCCAGAGGCAGGCTGATATTCTGGCTGAAGGCATAACTGATAAAAGAGACTAGAGCGGTTTTGGCGTAAGCAATCGGATGTTTGATGTAATACAGGGCAAGGTTGTCATATCCGGTCAGGAGCAGGTAGCTCAGTATACTCAGGCCAAACGATAGAAAAAGGTGATGAGAGGGGATCGCTTGCAGGGTACTCATTACCTGACGGTAATTATACCCCTTAAGGCTGTAGTAAAGAGTCCAGAGGGCTACACTGAAAAGGATGATAATGAATAGGGGAATGAGTCGATGAAGGACCGAAGCCACCTTCCTTACACCAGTAATAAAAACGTCCGTATTCTTGGTCAGGTTATCGGTTGATGGCAATGTCTTTCTTTCATGTGAAAAAAAGAGTAAAAGACAGGAAGATTACATTTATTTTTCGCGATGTACACGTTATTGCACTCGCGTCTTTTGATCGCGGGCAAGGACCTTGCAGATCCACTTTTCTTTTTGATTGGCGTACATGAAATGCAACAGGTTGTAGGCAAGCTGGCGAAATGTTTTTTTGCTGGCCAGCTCCAGTTTATTGCCCATGGGAAAATCGGCTTTCAGGGGGTTGATATTTTGTTCGTAATGTTTTATCCGATAGTCCAGATGAGGCCCGGTTGAAAGTCCGGTCGTACCAACATAGCCAATAACCTGCTTTTGTTTGACCCGGCCACCTTTCTTGACCCCTTTTCCAAATCCGGAGAGGTGATTATAATAGGTCTGGTAACCGTTCATATGCCGGACAATTACCTGGTTTCCATTACCTCCCTCATACTTGGCAGATGCGACCACCCCGTCAGCTACCGACCATACCGGTGTCCCTGATGGAGCAGCATAATCGATCCCAAGATGGGGACGGATGCAACCGAGAATGGGATGAAGCCGGTGGTAGGTAAATCCGGAGCTGATATAATTAAATTGCAGGGGAGCGCGCAAGAAGGCCCTGCGCAAAGAAACTCCCAACAAATCGTAATAGTCGCTATTTCCTAATTGGTTCTCAAAAAGAATGGCCTGATGGAGGCCGCAGACGCCGTTATATTCGGCAGCGAGAATCTCCCCATATTTGATAAATTCTCCCCTCAATGAGTATTTTTCAACCACCAGCCGAAACTTGTCACCTTTTTTGAGCTCATTGTGAAAATCAATTTTCCAGGCAAAGATATCGGCAAATTTGGTGGCCAGGGTAGCATCCCCACCACTCACAGCCATGATGGATTGAAAGAGAGAGTCCTTCATCTGTCCTGAAAGAGAGACCCAATATTTTTCGAGCTCCACCTTTTTCCTGAAGCCGTCAAGCTTTCCATCCGCGCCACGCTCTACAATATAGGTTTCGACGGGCCCGGCGCTATATTCAAAGCGGTGGAGGTTTTCTTCCGGATCGAGAGTCACGGCAAAGGTATCTCCCGGCATAATCGTGCTGAAAGGCACTATAGGACGCAGATGCTCAATAATGGTGTGAATAGTGGATCTCTTTATCTTTTTGTCCAGTAGTAAGCTGTAGAGGGTGTCACCCTTCTCCATGATGCCATCCACATGCCGGAATCTTTTCTTTTCAAGTTTGACCTCTGCTTCCGCTATTTGTGGTCCCCCCAGAGGTGATATAAGAGGTAATACAATGGAGGAAGGTAATATTTTCGGGAAAGCCTGGCTGAATGAAAACTCCTCGGACGAGGATACTATTTGGGATGCAGGTAATACTTTCGGGCAAGTTTGACTCGATATGAGTTCCTCATCACTCTCTTGCGTTGAAGTAGGCACAACTCGAGAGGGAATTGAGGAAAACATCATGGCCAGAAAAATACTGGTCAAAATGCAGGAGGCAAGGAAAATGACCAATCTCACGCCATTTTTCCTCAACCGTTTCCTTTGATCTCTGTTTTGAAAAGGTTGATACAATACCACGATAAATTATAGGGGATCTATAATAAGTTTACGTTGCAAAAGCTCGTTGACTATGGCCGGGTTCGCTTTTCCAGAAGTCGCCTTCATCACTTGCCCCACCAGAAACCCCATCGCCTGTTTTTTCCCCTTTTTCCAGTCTTCAACAACCGATGGATTTTCGGTCAAAACCCGATCAACGATCTTTTCCAGTTCAGCCTCATCGGAAATCTGAATGAGCCCTTTTCCCCGGACAATCTGTTCAGCGGGTTTACCTGTCTCGAACATTTCTTCAAATAATGACTTCGCTATTTTATTATTTATTATACCCTGTTCAATCATTTTTAGCAAGTCGGAAAGTGCTTTCGGGCTTACAGGGCTCTTCGCTATATCGATATTACGGCTGTTCAGCTCACGCATAACATCTCCCATAAGCCAGTTGCTTACTACCTTTGGATGAGGAAACAGGGTCACACATTCTTCATAGTAAGCAGCCAGTGATTGGGTTGCGCTCAGCACCTCGGCATCATACCTTGGAATCTGATAATCCCGAACAAACCGCTCCACCTTGGCCTCAGGCAACTCTGGTAGCGAAGAGCGTACCTCTTCGATCCATTCATGGTTGATGTGCAGGGGAACCAGGTCAGGGTCAGGGAAATACCGATAGTCGTGAGCCTCTTCCTTGCTGCGCATGGAAATGGTTCGATTCTGCTCGGTATCCCACAACCGGGTCTCCTGTATGACCCGCTCTCCCGCTTCCACAACGGAAATTTGCCTTTGTACCTCGTATTCCAGCGCCTTTTGCAGAAAACGGAAAGAGTTTAAATTTTTTATCTCAGCCTTTGTCCCTAATTTCTCAGAGCCCACTGGCCGTATGGATACATTGCCGTCACATCGAAGGCTTCCCTCTTCCATATTGCCGTCGCAAACCCCAAGGTACTGCAAAATACTTCTCAGCTTCTGGAGGTATTCCCGTGCATCCTTTGGAGAGCGAATCTCAGGCTCACTGACAATTTCAATCAGAGGGACACCGGTCCGATTAAAGTCAACATAGCTTTTGTTTGCTGAAACATACCCTTCCGCATGGACCAGTTTCCCTGCATCCTCTTCCATGTGGACACGCGTAATACCTATTCTTTTGACTTGATCATTCTCGTCGGTGATATCGATAAATCCATGCTCAGCCAAGGGTGCCGCAAATTGGGATATCTGATAGGCTTTGGGAAGATCCGGATAAAAATAATTTTTCCGATCGAATCTGCACCATTCATTGATCCGGCAGTTCATGGCCAAAGCAGCCTTGACAGCATATTCCACCACTGTGCGGTTTAAAACGGGAAGCACACCCGGATGCCCCAGGCAGACCGGGCAGACCTGGGAGTTAGGCGAGCCGCCAAATCCCGTGCTGCAACCGCAGAAAATTTTCGATTTAGTCAACAGTTGGGCATGAACTTCCAGCCCGATTATTGCTTCGTATTTCATGAGCTTCTCTGTTTGGGATTGTTACGGATTGCAGGATGCGAGTTAACAAATCCATATTCTCTGCTCTCCCTCATTCAATAGTAGTCAAAAAGCTCCCACACTCCGGGCATTCTCCGAGCATGGTATTGTTTATTATTTTATTTTATTTTGGACAATAATTCTTTAACTTAACTTCAGTATTGCAATACCGGCATATCTTTGCTTCTTTTTTTATCCACTCGGCACATTTGGGGCATTGACATAAGCCTTTTTGTTTTGCTTCAAATTCTTCATCGCCCTTGATGATAATCGCTAGTGGTAACGCAATGATAAATAATGCACTCCCGAAGATCCACCAGAGGAAGCAACTCCGTCCCTTTTGGCCTGCAATAATGGCAGGGATGAAGCCCAATATCATGGCTAAAAATATATATCCCATCCTTTTTACCTTTTTGATTTTGGGTTGGCATAATTACGATATGGCCCTAACCCCTGATCCTTACCCTCTACTTCCCGGATTTGGATGTCGTTTATGATAATCGGTATTTTGCTCAAAAGTATATGCAACCCGAAAAATTTTTTCTTCCTGAAAATGACCTGCCAGCAATTGCATGCCTATGGGCAGCCCCCCACGGGAAAAGCCGCACGGGATGGAGATAGCTGGAATTCCGGCTAAATTAGCTGAAATAGTAAAAATATCCGACAAATACATCTGCAGCGGATCGTCAACTTTCTCTCCGATGCCAAAGGCAGGGGCAGGAGCCGTGGGAGTAACCAGAATATCGAATTTTTTAAATGCCTCGTCAAAATCCTGTTTTATTAACGTTCTGACCTTCTGTGCCTTCAGGTAGTAGGCATCATAGTAGCCGGAGCTTAAGGCATAGGTTCCCAGCATGATCCGCCGCTTAACTTCTGCGCCGAACCCCTCTTGTCTTGTATTTTCATACATTTCTATGAGATGAGAAAAAATTTTTTCACGAAAACCGTATTTGACCCCGTCATATCTGGCCAAGTTTGAACTCGCTTCTGCCGTAGCCAGAATATAGTAAGTAGCAATAGCATATTCGGTATGAGGAAGCATTACCTCCTCCACCTCTGCTCCCAGATTTTGCAGAAGCGATATGGCCTGGCGGACACTCTCTTCCACTTCTTTATCCAGCCCCTCCTGAAAATAGTCCACAGGAATGCCGATTTTCATTCCCCGCACATCATTGATCAGGGATTTTTCATAATCCGGCACAGGCTTATTTACGGAAGTGGAGTCAAGGGGATCGTATCCGCTGATGACTTTCAGCATCAGGGCGCAGTCAGTTACATCCTTGGTAATGGGGCCTATTTGATCGAGAGAGGATGCGTAAGCCACCAGTCCGAACCGGGAAACCCGGCCATAGGTAGGTTTCAGGCCAGCCACCCCGCAAAAGCCAGCGGGCTGGCGAATTGATCCGCCCGTATCAGAGCCAAGGGCACAGATGGCCTCATCCACAGCCACACTGGCAGCAGAGCCGCCGCTCGACCCGCCTGCAACCCGATTCGTGTCCCAGGGATTGCGGGTAGGACCAAAATGAGAATTTTCCGTGGAGGAACCCATGGCAAACTCATCCATGTTCGTCTTGCCAATGATAATCGCTCCCTGATCCAGAATTTTTTTGACTACGGTGGCCTCATAGGGAGGAACAAAGTTACCCAGGATCTTTGAAGCGCAGGTTGTCCTAATCCCCCTGGTACACATATTATCCTTGACAGCAACGGGAATTCCCCATAAAGACAAATTCCCCTCCGGAGCAGACATCATCCGGTCAGCTTTCTGCGCCTGCTCCAGGGCTTTTTGGGCGTCCACGGTTATATAAGCATGGATGAAAGGGTCCTTCTCACTGATACGATCGAGAACCGAACTCACTAGCTCAACGGATGAAATTTTTCTCTCCCGGAGCATCCGGGATGCCTCATGAATAGAAAACTGGTATAATTTTTTTGACGTATTCACTCGTAGCTCTTTTAAAAAAAAAAGGGGGTAACTTTTTAGAAATCTGATCGGTTACCCCCTTCAAAATGCAATTTCTTTCGTTATTCTACAGACTCTCTCAAACCTTTTCCCGCTTTAAACTTAATAGCCTTTTTGGCGGGTATCTGCAACTCCGCACCCGTTTGTGGATTCCTGCCGGTACGGGCTTTTCGCTCAGTCACGGAATAGGTACCAAAACCAATTAAAGTTACGGGCTCCCCTTTTTGCAGGGCAGTCTTTACTCCATCGGTCAAAGCTCCCAGTGCCTTTTCCGCGGCTGCTTTACTAATGTTTGCCTCGGTAGCCATCTTATCTATCAAATCAGCTTTATTCACCTACTAATTCCCTCCTTTCCTGTTTAAGTGTCGGTTTTTGGTTATAAATATACCAAAGGCCCAGTATTGTCAAGCTATTTTCTCAGATATGCTTTTGTTTTTCTCTTATTTTTCATGCTCAATCAACATGATCCCCTCAGATTAATATCCTAATATATTGTTTTTTTTATTATATCAAACAAACAGGCCGCCAGAGCCAGTAAACACCGGATGTAACCAAAAAAATGAAAGGGTCTTATATTGATCAATCCATAACGATCTGCCTTAACAAAAAGTCCTATTTAATATACTAGAAAAAAAACACAATAAATATAGTCTGGCTAAGCATGGTTATTTTATTTCGCTTATTCTTTAGTTTTATAAAAATTTTCATGGCCGGGCAATAAGTGATTACGGTCGAATTATCTTTATTATACAACTCTTTTGTTGTAAAATGTAAGTGTTGAATAGATAAATATAAATATTTATTTTTATATAAAGGTAACCACGAATATAATTTGTTTAATAAAACTAACTTATTTAAGGTTGTAGAGCCTGATGTTTGGAAGGGAGACCAATGAAAATAGAATTAGTGCAACCGTTCCACGCCGAATATGGGAAACTTGGCAGGAGGGAGGCCCTTATTTTTAAAACTGCGCAGCTTACCATGCCTTATCTGGCGGCTCTGACGCCCGCCGATATAGAGGTGTCAGTTTCAGACGAGATGATCGAGCCTATTTGTTTTCATAAAGATGCTGACCTGGTAGGCATTACCTTCGTCACACCTTTTGCCCACAGGGCATATGAGATTGCTTCACTCTATCGAAGTGAGGGCCGGACGGTTGTCCTTGGAGGCCCGCATGCGTCATTACTCCCTGATGAAGCGAAGCAGCATTCGGACGCTGTAGTGGTCGGTGAGGCAGAAGATACATGGCCTTTGCTTATAGAAGACTTCAAGAAAAACCGGATGAAACCCTTTTATCGGTCAAACGCTCCCGAACTGCGATCACTTCCCTTTGCCCGGAGGGACCTGCTCAAAAGAGAAAAATATATTGTTTCGGACATCATACAGGCATCGAGGGGTTGCCCTTTCAGTTGTGATTTCTGCTCGCTGGCTTCTATTTACGGCCAAGGCCAAAGGCACAGGCCAGTAGATGAGGTAATCCGTGAGATAGAGACCTTCGAAGGGAACACTTTCATCTTCTGGGACGATAACATAGTGGGCACTCCCTCGTACGCCAGGGAACTATTCAGGAAGCTTATCCCCTATAAAAAAAAATGGCTCGGCCAGGGCACCATAACCATCGCCAGGGACAGTGAGCTTCTTCAGCTTGCCTCCATGAGCGGGTGTATGGGGCTGTTCATCGGTGTGGAGTCCGTCTCCCAGGAGAGCTTGAAGACAGTAAACAAAGGGTTTAATAAGGTTGATTTTTTGAAATATGATATACAAAAGCTCCATGACGCAGGGATAATCGTTTGGGCCGGGATGATTTTCGGCTTTGATACCGATGACAAAAGCGTTTTTGAACGAACAATTGAAGTAGCAGTAAAGGCAGCCATAGACGGGATAAGCTTCAGCATCCTGACCCCATACCCAAGCACGAGGTTTTTTAAAAAACTGGAGGCTGAGAGAAGAATAATTCACCGTGACTGGTCCAAGTATAACTCGGATCACGTGGTATTTATTCCCAAAAGAATGTCTCCTGAAGAACTTCAGGAGGGTCACGACTGGGCTAATAAAGCATTCTATTCAATCCCCTCCATGGTGAAAAGGCTCTTTAAATCCCGTACACGACTCGGCCTGAACATAAGGCTCAATCTTACAGATAGAAAATACGCCTATGCAAGATTCAAATAAGAGAACAAAAAAAAATAATATATCGGTTGAAATTCTTGTATTTATAAACCTCTTAATTGTTACAGGCGCTGTAATTTTAAAGTTCATCAACCCTTTTATCATTAATTATACTGAATCTATAAAAAAGGCTGATATACTGAATTTTGTTATATTTGGTCCGATTATCATCGTGACCATCTCTGCTATGGTATACCGTTCGTTAAAACCCATTAGGGCTTTTGCCAAAGTAGACAAATTATTGCCCAAGCAGTTACAGGAGATAAGGACAGCCGCATTTAACCTGCCACCGAAGATAACCGTGCAGTTTCTTGCGGTCATTCTCTCCTTTGTAGCTTTCGCCGCTTTTGTGATCGACAGCATTGTTTTCAAGTTTTTTCCTTTCTTAGACAGGCTCGTATCCGTGGGGCTCATATGGGCATACACGATCTGTTCTTCTCTGGTGGTTTTTGTTTATACCAGGCAGAAAATGGTTCCTATTCTCAGGGCAACATCAGGTGTCGGCGAGGATAAAGGGTTCAGATTACCTATCAAGAGCAGATTTATCATCGCAGCACTGACCCTTTCGGCCATGATATTCCTGTTCACCTTTTTTTACTCGTTTTCCAGGATGAATGACGCATTCTGGCATGATGACGTGGAAGCAGGAAAAGCACTGCTTGTCTCATGTAAAATGAGGGCGAATGGGTTCAGGGATAAACACGAGTTTAAGGAATACCTCGATAGTATGGCTTCAGGAGAGAATCTTTTTTTTGTTAATTCAGAGGGTGAATACGTTACCCCCAAACCACACATTATCCCTGATGATTTCGATATCAAAAACCGTGTCTTAACGGACCCTGAAGGTACGGCCAGAGTTATGGGCGTTTCCATGACTGCTCTTCGTGTACTGCCTCTTGAAGGTAAGTTTAAGGGCTTATATGCCGGAACCGTTATAACGCTGAATCCTCTAAAGCAGAATAAAATGCGGTTCATGGCGCTATTTTTTGTTTCTATGGGCTGCTTTCTTTTAGTTTTTGTTGCAGTGATAAGCTATTATGTTGCTAATGATACCTCAACCGCTGTCAGGGACGTGGCCAGCCGAATGGCAAAAATCTCTGATAGAAAAGAAACTCTATACGCAGAAGTCGAGGTTACTTCGCTTGACGAGATCGGTGATCTGATAAGGGCCTTTAACAACCTCCAGAGGGTTGTGAATTCTTACCATCAGGAACTTGATAACGCGAACAGGAGACTGCTTGAGATGGAGCGAAGGCGCGCCGATGATGCAGTTCATGATTACCGGCTCCTGGCGGAAAATGTAACGGACGTCATATTTACCTTGAATCCGGACATGAGGATTACCTATGTAAGCCCTTCTGTCCAGCGTCTGAGAGGCTATAGTGCTGAGGAATCCATGTCCCAGAAAATTCAGGACTGGTTTCCCCCAGATTCCCTGATGGCTGCTCATGATGCCTTTCAGGAAGGGATAAAGACGGCGAACGAGGAGCGTAATAACCGTTTCATGTCCCGGACACTGGAACTTGAGGTCACCTGCAAAGAAGGCCCTACCGTGTGGACCGAGGCCAGAACGAACCCTCTGTTTAGCTCCGAGGGGAGTCCCATGGGGACCCTGTGTGTTTTACGTGACATCACGGAACGCAAGAAAATGGAAGAGGAAATGCTGAAGGTGGAAAAACTTGAGGCAATAGGTGTTCTCGCCGGTGGTATTGCCCATGATTTTAACAACCTTTTAACTTCCGTTATTGGCAACCTGTCTTTTGCAGAACTCCAGTTAAAACCTGAAGATGATATCTTTGAACCATTGATAGAAGCCAAAAAAGCATCTCGCCAGGCAAGCCAATTGACTCAACAACTTCTTACCTTCTCCAAAGGCGGTGCACCGATTAAGGAATCTGCTTCCATCTCAGAGTTAATAGAAGATACGGCAAGCTTTGCTTTGAGAGGCTCCAAGATAAAATATGAGAGTTTCCTGCCGAATAATCTTTGGCCGGTTAAAATCGATAGAGGACAGATCAGTCAGGTTATCAACAACTTGATTATTAATGCCAACCAAGCCATGCCAGAGGGAGGGATAATCAGAATAAGTGGCCAAAATGTAACCATTAAAGCAAACAATGGCCTGCCGTTGAAAAAGAGAAGATATGTCAAGATATCGGTAAAAGATCAAGGGATCGGCATACCGCGAAAGAACCTTGACAAAATATTTGACCCTTATTTTACAACCAAAAAGACAGGAAATGGTCTTGGGCTGGCGAGCAGTTATTCTATTATTAAAAAACATGGGGGGCATATTGAGGTAGAATCTGAGGTGGAAGTCGGAACTACTTTCCATATTTACCTTCCTGTTTCAGATACAGAGATTTTTGCCATACAAAGAGGGAGTGCGGCAGAGGAAATGGTCCTTTACGGCCAGGGGAAAATTCTCTTTATGGATGATCAGCAAAGCATCAGGGAAATGGTTGGAAAGATATTAACGAGACTCGGATATGAAGTCGAGTTTGCCAGGGAAGGGAATGAGGCAATCAGATTATATCGAAATGCCAAAGAATCAGGGAAAGCTTTTGATGCTGTTATCCTGGATCTAACCATACCAGGGGGTATGGGAGGCAAAGAGGTTGTTCAGAAACTGCGGGAAATAGATCATCAGGTTAAGGCGATTGTTTCGAGCGGCTATTCTAACGATCCCATTATGTCGGAATATAAACAATATGGTTTTATAGGCGTAGTCGTAAAACCCTATACGGTTAAAGAGTTGAGCGAAACGTTGCGGAAGGTAATTATGGAAACAGAGGAATCTTTACACACCTGAAGAGGGGTTTAGGGGCGGACAGGTTTGGTTAACCGTTATTTTTTTGAGGACACGAAGAGCACGAAGGAGCACGAAGACCACGAAGAGATTAAACTTTTTAAAGTTCAGGTCTTCATTTTCCATGAATTCCAATAGCCAAGCCAATTGCTTGCCTGGACAACCAGGCTATACTCTTCTTATCTTTTTATCTTCGTGTCCCTTCGTGCTCTTCGTGTCATCACTTCCCCTCAACAACTATCTTCCCTCACTAAAAGAGGGAATACTAAACCTATCCGCCCCTGAATGAAGAGGGGATAGGGATTAGGGATTTTCCCTAATCCCTAAATTTTCCCACTTCTTTTTGAAAAAGATCTATGCTATTATGAAAAGATTTAGTTTAAGCAAATCGTCCAACCCCTAAGGAGAGCATGATGTCTAGGTATGCTGATAAGCTTTTCTGGATTGTTATGGCCATTATTGTCTTGGTGATCACCTTCCTCAGTTATGTTACCTTCTTTTATCAGACTACGCCCGTTCAATCGACAATAGATGAGAATGGCCTTGCTTTAAAGAAAAAGGAGCCCAAAAAAGTCAGGGACCTTGATCATCCACCAAAACCTGTTGAAGAAGTAAAAAAAAGTGAGCCGAAACAGGAACCGGAAAAACCGGAGCAAAAAACTCCTCCGCCGCCCCCTGCCGTGAAAAAAGCCGAACCAGCCAAGGCACCTTTTCCTCCAATGCCGTCAGAATATCCTCCGGCGACAGCAGAGTCTATGGACACACTCGTTGATGGCTTATTTGAGCGGGTTAATCAAAGGACCCAAATGCAATTCGGGCAGGCACTTTTCGAAGAACATACCATGCTCGATTCCGGTATGCGCCTGGAAGCAAGAGCTACCAGTGTCTGGAAGATTATCCCCCAGAACTACAAAGCTCAGATTCTCCAGATCCTCACCAACCAATATACTCTCATTGCCTGCAATATAGCCAAAATAGTCAACTGTACGCCTAATAATACCCCTTCGATCAGTATTATTGATTCGTCAGGCCACGAAATTGCCTACCAAAACTCCAGCGGCTCCCAAATCCTGGAGTGAAAACAATGGTACCGAAGTAAAATAATCGCAGGAGATAAAAATCTAAATTCACCTGTAGCTGATATCCCCAATCCATTCCGAAAATAGTGCCTGAGCTGGTAGTTCAGGGCATCGGATTTTGCCTGAAGAATAAAAAAGGCATTTTTTGACTTTACGTCATGGGGAACGATTATGGGGCTGATCACCATTACCGGTATTTTTACCTCTCTCTTCACGGTGATCTCCCTTTTGGAAATCTGGCGGCTCCGGCTCCTGAAGACACGCGAAAGAGGTAAAAGACCGCAGATCTTGTACCCTGCCCTCCTCATAGTGGCCGCGTTCCTGGCCGTACTTCTTGTGATATCCGGATCTGAAGCAGCAGAGTGCGGATTACTATCCGACTATCCTCCTGCGGCATCCGACCCTGTGCCCCTGGCAATTGACCCTGCGGTGACTGCAAATCCTGACCCTTTACCCCTGGCACTTGACCCTGATCCCGCATCACCTGACCAGGGAGAAAAGGACCTGCGAATCGGATCAATCCTCCATCTTGGTTGTCCCAGGTTATCCTCATCACTCATCCTCTCGGTTGAGGAAGAATATAACGATAATATCTACCAGGATACGAATGCTTCCGGACCTTCTGATTTTATTACCCGCATTAAATTGGATATGACCGTAAGTCTGTCAGGGCCTCTGTTGAATTTCAAGCTAAACTACCAGCCGGAGCAGATACTCTTTTCACGACATGCTGATAATAATGAATTAAGGCATGAATTCATTGCCTCGCTGGATGTCGGCACGGATAAGGTGATAACCCTGATTCGGAACCTTGCTTTCCTCGAATTCTCGGATACGCTTACGCGTGAGGCTTACCATCCCCGGCGAGAACCAAAGACACAGGATTTCCTGGTGAGGCAAATTACCTGGAATGAGCTGATGGTTCACCCGTATATCAAGAAAAACCTCACACGAACCAATAGCCTGGAATGCGGATATGAGTATACCAATACAGCGTATAGTGTTTCCCAGGCTACGGACCGTGAGTCCCACGCCGGCTCACTGATATTGAAAAAATTATTTTCCCGGAAACTGGAAGGAAATATCTCATACCGCCTGACAAGAGAATTCGCACAAGGCACAAATTTTCGTGACTATAGCCGCCAGGAGGCGGGCCTTGGCCTGTCCGGTCAGGTTGCACCATCACTGAGGCTGGCCGGGACAGCGGGGTATGGCTGGCTTGCGTTTAACCGTGCAGATAAAGAGGATAAAAAGGATGAAGATAAAAAGGATAAGGATGAGGAAATATTCTGGAGCATTGATCTTGATGGGGTACTTCCACACATGAAGTCCCCGACCATTTTCTATCGCTATGAAACTTCCTGCCAAAACAGTATTGACAGTGGCGCTCTCATCCTCAGGCGGCATAGCCTGGGCTGGGATTACCAGGCTAGAGTCCATATTACCTGGTCCATGTTCAGTCAGAAGGAAGACTACCAGGAAGAGGATTGGACAGATGAGTCGCTGGGTACGGATGCTTCCCTGATTGTTCCCGTGCACAGGAGACTGGATCTTACCCTGAGCTATGAATGGGTAAACACTGATTATGAGCCTGATGGGGAAAAAGTCAGGTATCATTCTACGAATACCGGCATCCGATGGAGGCTCTCCCCCCATTTCCAATGTGCGGCCGGGTACAGGTATTCCGGAAATGATTCAAATATCGAGATGAATGATTACCGTAATAATGTTACCTATATCAGGGTAAGCATGGAATTGTGATTGCCGGTAAAGCAAAAATCCTGTCATGTCAAGCCGCACCGCATGTCGCACGAAAAAAGTATAAGCTCCGTAATTAAACAAAGCACATTACCGCCTGACATTAAATAGCCAGTCAACTTTACCATCATCAAAAGTACAGAGAACCATTTTCGCTTCCCTCAAAAGTTGAAAGCAAAAGGAAAGCCGTGAATAAGGAGAACTGCAATATGAGTAACATGAAGCTTTTGGGAAATATCGACCTTTCGAAGAAACATTTCTTTCTCGCCTTTACCTTTATCCTTACCATTACCTTTGCAGAGATCCTTTTGATCACATTCTTGCTTCGACCTGCACCTGCTCATGCTGTCTCGATCTATCCATGGAATTATCCGGGTGTGGCAAATCCGACATGGACGCCTACCGACATCTTACGTCAATCTTTATCAACGACACCCCTGACTTTACCGCAGCTTCCGTTTCTCTTGGATTTGCAAAATCCGGCAACTTTTTTAACCTGGCCAGCCAATGTCCAATTTCTTTCAGGAGTGTTATCGAATAGTCTGGCTGGTTTCGGCCCTCCCCTCCCCTTCCCTCTTGCCTCTTCGATCCGCACCGCTGCTGCGGTCTCCCCTCCCCTGCCAGTTCCACCTGCCGCGCCTGTAGTTCCGCTGGGCCCGGTAGGAATAGATACACTCCAATTCAGGAATGGGCCGTTTGCTGCTTTGCAATCCCTTAGTTCTACAATCCCTGGCCTGCCAACCTACATAAACGGTCAGGTTGTAGTCACTTTTTTGCGCGGCACTCCTTTGGCTGAACTGGCCAGAGTCTATGCGGCTCATCAGTGCCGTGAGATTTATGCAAGCCCCTTTGCAGGCTTTAAGGTCCTGGCCATACCAACCTATACAACCGTGCTGGACATGGCACGACAGCTTTCCCTGGAGCCCTCTGTCCTCTATGTCAGCCCCAATTACCAACGACATGCCCACCTTCTTCCCAATGATCCCTATTATATTTACCAGTGGCACCTGCCCAGATTAAACTGCAGTTATGCCTGGGATTTCAGTACCGGCATAGGAGCATTGGTGGCGCTCATTGACTCCGGCGTGGCCTATGAGACATCAGGGGTTTATGCCCAGGCGCCTGACTTGGCAGGAACGCTTTTTGCCCCTGGCTATGACTTTTACAACCTCGATGCCTATCCGGATGACGATTATGGCCACGGAACGCATATGGCCGGATGCATAGCCCAGACCACCAATAACCTGCTGGGCTGTTCAGGTGTGGCTTTTAATGCCACCATCATGCCGGTCAAGGTAATGGATAATCTCGGCAACGCTTCAGTCACTGCTGAGATTGACGGCATCTACTTTGCGGCCAACAACGGAGCGAAGATCATTAATATGAGTCTCGGAGGACCAGGTACTATCGCCACAGAGCAGGCAGCCGTGACCTATGCCTATAATGCCGGAGTAACCATTGTCTGCTCTGCCGGCAATGCTGGCTCCAGCGTTCCGGAATACCCAGCCTCCTACGTTGAATGCATTTCCGTAAGTTCTGTCCGCTACGATTACACCTTGCCTCTCTATTCCAATTACGGGGCATACATCGATGTCTGCTCTCCTGGTGGGGACCTGACGGTTGACCAGAATCTCGATGGCTTTGGTGATGGTATCTTGCAGCAAACCTTTACCTCTCCGACTTATACTACTTTCTATTACTACTTTATGGAAGGGACATCTCCTGCCGCAGCTTTAGTTTCCGGAGCCGCTGCTCTCATCGTGAGCAAGAGCACGCTTCCCCTTACTCCTCTTCAGGTGACAAGCATCCTGGAGGGAAGTGCCACCGACCTGGGAACAGTCGGATGGGATCAATCCTTTGGCTATGGACTGGTTAATACCTACCTGGCTGTGCTTCAAACGCCATAGACCAAATGAGAGCAGGTCTTGATAGAATACGGTATTCTA
>Ga0307378_10002835_pt1 | contig 25929 bp, 23 predicted proteins | sample UN1MG_FD_202238 | JGI IMG/M metagenome (GOLD analysis project Ga0307378, IMG submission 202238) | Soil microbial communities from Risofladan, Vaasa, Finland - UN-1 | ecosystem: Environmental > Terrestrial > Soil > Coastal area > Acid sulfate soil | place: Finland: Risofladan, Vaasa | collected...
TTTTTACGCCTTCCCTTATTTTATCAACCGTGTATCCTTTATTAATCAATTGCAGCATCCTATTGCTGCCAGATTCAATGCCAATAAGCAATTCGCTGACTTTTAATTCTTTCATTCTTTTTGCCAAATCATCGGTAATCATATCGATTCTGACTTCGGTATGCGCAGGTATGTCAATTTTTTCCAATATCTCTAATGCTCTTTGGCGGTCAATAAAAAAATTATCATCGTAAAATTTTATCGCATCTACTCCATATTCTTTTTTCAGAAAATTTATATCTTCAACAACGGAATCTATTGACCAGGTGCGCCATTTGTTTTTATTAAAAATCTTATTGTAGCAGAAAGCGCAATTAAAACTGCATCCCCTGCTCGATTTATAAGCTATTGCCTTTTTAGAATCTCTTAATTTGAATAAATATTTATTTATATCTATTAAGCTAAAATCCAATCTGTAATCGTCTAAAATTTTTATAAATTCCCTTTCTTTGTTAAAAATAATCTTGTCTTCTTTTTTATAACCCAATCCGTCTATGACACTAAAGTTTCTACTACCTTTAAGCTGATTAGCAAACTCTGTAATGGTTATTTCCCCTTCACCAATAACAACATAATCAACATAATTCTCGCCCAAACATTGTTCGGGTAATAAAGACGGATGGATTCCACCCCAGACAATCGGCAAATCACTTTTCAGCGCTTTTATCTGTTTTGAGAGTTCGGCGCTGTGCTTGGTTTGAATTCCGGTCATTATTGAAACGCCAACGAAATCTGGATTTAAAGAAATAATCTCTTCAGCCGCTTTTTCAATGTTTTTTTCCGTAACATTCATCAATTTCACTTCGAATCCAGCTTTTTTCAAAGCACTACCCACAGATAAAATGCCCAGAGGCAAGGTAACCTCCGAATGGTCTTTAGAGTAATTAATTTGGATTAAAATTATCATAAAAGCGATTCTAATAGTTTCTGTAGATCATCCATTGTGTTTTCTAAAGAAAATTTCTGGGCTTTTTTGCGCGCATTAATGATTATGTTTTTTCTTAAATTGTCATCTTTGTCTAATTTTTCAATTGCTTCGATAATTTGTTTTTTATTGTTCGGCTCAATCAAAATTCCCTCTCGTCCATCGTCGATAATTTCAGGTAAATTGCAAATATTGGTAGTAATTACCGGTAATCCAGCGTTCATCGCTTCTATAACCTGAAAGGAAAAACTCTCAAATGAAGTGTTTAATATGAAGATTTTCGCCTTGGTTAAGTATTCTAATAATTCTTTGCGCGGTAAAGAACTTATCAATTTAACATTCTTGCTTAATTTAATTTTTTCAATCAATTCTTTCAATTTGCTTTTAATCGGTCCTTCACCAATAATAACCAGTTTCCAATCAGGCAGATTGAACATTAATTCCACTAAAACATCAAATCCCTTCCAGGGCACCATCCTGCCAATCGAAAGGATAATTTTGTCTTTATTTTGGTCAATATTATAATTTTCTGATTTATCCAATTCTATTCCATTATAAATAACATGAACTTTATCTGGATTTTTAATCCACTTTGACACGATTTTTTTAAAATAAAAACTAGGGACAATTATTGCGTCAGCTCTGTTCGCCACAAATCTTTGGATTTTCCTTCTGATTTCTATTCTAAACCCGTACTTTTTATCTTGAAAATCATCAATATTATCTTTAATTCCGCATTTCTGCACTGCCCACTCCCAAACAGAATCTCCCGGAACACGCATTATGAATTTACGGCCGATAATCTTCGCAACTAAGATCGAAGGCAAACCGGCGCTCAATTGATTCTGCGCAAATATAATATCGCTATTTATTGCCTTAAAAAGACAAACAAAAAAATATATTAAATGCCTTAATCCTTTAGGAATCTTTCTTGAAATTCCAGCCGGACCATAGGTTAATACTTTAACCACAAATCCTCTTTTTGGAAATTCTTTAACTAACAACGAGCTATACGTTGCCGGCCCGCCAATATCCGGAGGATATATTCCGCTAGCAATTAATAATTTCCTCATAAAGTTTTCTTAATTTTTCACTGATTTTATCCCAATTATATTCTTTTAAAATCATTTGCCTGCCATTTTTAATAAGCTGTTCTCGTAATGTCTTGTCCTGGATTAAAATTTTAATTTTCTCAGCAATATCTTTTGGATTACCTGCCTCACATAATAAACCCGTTGCTTGCCCCGAGCTTGTCGAGGGGTCTTTTAAAAAATCGAGTATTCCACCCACTGGCGTCCCGATAACCGCAACATTGCAGGCCATTGCCTCCAAAAACACAATGCCGAATCCCTCTGCCAGGGAGGGCCTGACAAAAATATCCGCGCAGGCAACATATTTGGGCAATTCGCTATGCAGAATATCACCCAATAAAAACACTTTGCTTTCTAAGTTAGAATCTTTTATCATTCTTTCCAGCTTCTCTTTTTCTGACCCATTGCCACAGATAATTATTTTAAAATCAAAATCATTGAGATATTTTGCCGCTTCAATTAAATCATGCGTTCCATTTTTATGTTCTAACCGTGAAACGCAAACAATTAGATTTTCTGCATCAAATCCTAATTCTTTCCTGGTTTTTAATTTATCAGTATCTGATTTGAATTTTTCCCAATTAACGCCATTGGGGATCATTTCAACTTTTTGTATTCCATGCTGCCTTATATGTCCTGCCAAATAATTACTTACTGCATGACAATAATTTGCATTACGAAAAACCGCTTTTTCTATATTTCTGTAAATTATCTTAATAATATTGATATTCAGACGCGGATGATATACACTAAAATCAGCTGATTGAATAGTAAGCAGATACGGAATTTTAGTGATTTTTTTTATCAATAAAGCAATAATTCCGCTCAAAAAACCTTGGGCATGTACAAGTTGAACTTTCTCTTTTCTGGCTATTCTGATAGAACTGATTAGAATCCAAGCCATGGCACCAAGAATAAACCAGGCCTTACTATAAGAAAGATTTTTTAATTTCCAAGGTGAAGTTCTCACTATTCTTAAATTGTATTTTGTTTCTTTGTCGGGCGTATTGACTACCTTGCTGGTAATAACAAAAACATTATCGGTTTTACTGATACGTTCGGCGATATTCTGGGAAAAAATCTCAAAACCGCCGATAACCGGAGGATAATGTAAAATTGGCATTAAAATTTTCATATATGTATTTTACGCATCCACAATTTAAAAAATTTCCTTTACGAATACTCTTCAGAAAATTTTCTGAGGCTAATTTGAAAAATAAAATAGCCGAAAATTTTCCTGATCATCAAATTATATTCACTGATTCCGGCAGATCCGCTTTCAAATTGGCAATACAACAACTAAACCTGGAAAATTCCGAAATGATATTCCCTACCTATATTTGCGATATCTTTAAACCGATTTTAGAGCAATACAACATCAAGCCGATTTATCTGGATGCAAATATTAAAACCTTTCATGCTGATTTTACTGATGTTGAATCGAAAATTACTCCCTTAACTAAATCGATTCTCATTTGCCACACTTATGGACTACCGAATAAGATGGACGAAATCCTGAAAATTGCTGAAAAATATAATTTGAAAATCATTGAAGACTGTGCTCATATATGGCCGTCTAAAATTTCCGGAGATTGTGCATTCTTTAGTTTCACAAAGCTATTTCCTGTTATAAATGGTGGGATGCTGGTTTGTAAGAATCAAATAGAAATGGAATTGCCGAAATACGAATCAAAGCCATTTAATATCATAAAATTTTTGAGATTGTTTCCCTGGTGTGCTGGATTGTCGGAAAAATTCAGAAAAATCAATCCGCCTTCGTCTCTGCAAGGTTACGACGAGGCAAAAGGAATTTCAAAAAAATGTCTAAAAGTTGTAAATTACTGCCTGGAAAACATTGAAACCAATCTTGCTAAACGCATCAACTTAGCAAAATACTTTCAAAAAAAGCTTTTAGAAATCGGCTTTATGGTTCAGGAATCCGAGAATAATACTTTCACCTATTTGTCTGCTCTTGTTCCGAAAAACATCAATCGCGATAAATTATTCAATAAATTACGCAAAAAACATATTTTCTGTTCGCGCATTTGGAATAATCCAATTTATTCTAATCTGCCAAACACTTCTCGTATTGCCGAATGCATTATTAATTTCCCCTTACAAAACTGGTTTACTGAAAAAGATATTGATAAAATTATATTCTGTATTTTATCAAATATGGGCTGAGTTTTTGGATAATATAATTTGGTAGCAAACCCCAAATAAATCTGATTATTTTTGACGAACGCAAAAAAGATTCTTCCCTGCCCGCCGAAGCCTCGGCGAAGGCGGGGGTTCTTTTTATTCCCTGCCTATCGGCAGGCAGGCAAATTTGATAAATTGGATATTCTATTCCTCCCCAGCCACGTTTGAAAATTTCCAAGTCCGAGCCCTGTGGCGAGGCGCCCAAATCAAGAGTAATATCTTTGCCGATTAAACTCTTTATTTTTTCCCATAAAATGAGGTGCGCTATGCCGAGATTACGGTATTTATGGTCTATTGCGCTTAAGAAATAATGGCTTATTTTACTGTATTCCAGAAATAAGGCACCCCCCACGATTTTACCCCTATAGAAGGCCAATAATAGCTCGCTAGGCGCATTTTGGCATAGAAATTGGACTAGATGCCAAGGATAAGGAATAGTCCTTTTTCGCCTCAAATTCGCAGTATATAAATCGTAGAATTTTTTAAAGCATTTTGGGTCTTTTGATGCCCTAATTTCTAGGCCTTTTTGTTGGGCATTTTTAATTTCATGTCTTAATGTTTTGCGTAAAGATTCCCAAACTTCTTGTTCTGATTTATTTCCCAATCTTAACCAATGGCTTGATACAGTACTTGAACTATTTATTGGATTAAACGTAATTTTAGAAATACTTGGATGATATTTAATTTTGAAATTTTTAAACTCTTTCAATGCATCTGTTTCAAAATCATTGATGAAAATGCTGCCTTCTAATGGCAGTGGCCCTCCATACTCACAAAACGGCAAAGAGACCAATTTTTCCTTTCCAAAAACTTTAAACCTTGCCAATGGCAATATTGCTTCATCTCTATACAAATAATACTCAAATTTTAACCACTTGAATTCCTTTTCCAAAAATTCATGCCATATTAAAGAATGAAAAAACGTCTTAAAGAGCGTTTTATCCAATAATGCCCTAAATTCGGGCTTATTTAGCCTTTGGAAATTACCCATATATTTGTATTAAGAATAGCATTTTCTTAACAAAAAAACAACCCCAAAAAGGGGTTGTTTTTACTTTGTTGTTTTCAGTTTAGAGAATTCTTCTCCTCCCCTTTCTCATACCATTCAAATTCTGATTTATTGATAATAAATATAGCTTCGGATTTACCTCCTTGTACAAGGAAGTTCTCTCCAGTCATATTCAACCAGTGCAAAGTACCAGTATCTTCACCGGTAACATTCATATGATAAACTTTGTCTTCATCCACAAAACGATAATGGGTAGAAGTGATAAAAGCATCTCTGGTTTCCGGAGCCACGGTCTTCACATCCTCCCAACTGCCTAAATGTCCGTACATATTAAAGATGGTTGGATTAAGGAATAATCTTTTGTAGCCATACTGATTAATGATAAAAATATCAAAATCTCCTTCTGCTCTGATTGAGTCTCCTTCCTTTAATCCATAATCTTCTGGTTTGGCATTTGTCGAGGTCGTAGGTATTATAGGCGTAATAGGTACGACTGGTATGACATATGCGCCGCCACCACCCGAGCTTCCTCCAGAAGAAGGAATAGCAGGACATGAATCGCCAAAAGTCAAAGTAATTGTTTGTGTGGTTGTTGAAGTAAGTGTAATATCGGAATAATTAAGGGCGCCGTAACAAACAACCTCGGCAATGACAGGATCAACTGTCATTATTTTTCTTGTTGCCGATATTAAAACAACACTTGAACCATCTTCCAAATCAAGCGTCATGTAATCGGTGTAAACTACAAATCCGGCCAGCTCCGATCCGGACTCCATAACAATCGTTTCTCCATTGCCGCTAAAATAAATATCAGTGTCCTCACTCACAGTAACCGTATCGTGCGCAGCAAAAACAGGATTACCTTCCATAATAAAAATTAAAATAAATATTATTAATAAAATTTTTCTATGCATTTGTTTTTTATTTTTCATGTTTTTATAGATTAACATTTATTGCCTTTTAATTATAGCACAAAAAACATGTCAAGTAATTTCAGATGAAATTTGCTCGCCTGTTTTAAATTCGTAGCCGATTTTCTTTAAAAATCCTAGCATCTCGTCAAGTTGTTTTAAAAACTCTTTACCGCTATTTTTAGAACTTTTACCTTCAAATTTGACTCCATCCCAAGAATGCATGCTAAAACTGACAAACTCCGGCTTTCTTATTTTAAAAATAAATCTGAAAAACTTTACGCCTAATTTTCTCAGCCACGTCCCGACAAAAGGAACATCAAATGGAGCCGGGCTTTCTGGGATTTCGAGCAATTTATTGCTCATCCCGAGCGCAGTCGAGGGACATTTCTTCTTATAATTCTTTTTGCTTGGCCAATACGGCACAATCGGCGCCCTACCCCTGTAGCCAGTATATGCTCCAATACGCCATGGGTAGCGCGGAAAAACGCTGGCATCATATAAAAATCCATATCTTTCCAAAATCGGAAATTGCTGATTATCAATCACGTTTCTTGGCGCTCTAAATCCTTTGGGCGCAAACCCGAAAATATTCTTATACAGATTAACAAAGTTTTTAACTTGTCTCTCCCTTTCTGCCAAATCAATTTTATCCAACTGATTGTGCCAATAATTATGGCACCCGATTTCAAAATCCTTGGACCATTTTTTGACTAAATCAGGACAATACTCCAAAACTTCGCCAGTCACAAATAAAGTAGCTGAAACGTTATGCTTTTTGAATATATTCAGAATATTATCCAAATTATCCACGCCTTCAAATGCCTGGTCTTGCTGTCCTTCTTTTTTTTCGACATCAATTGAGAGAAAACAAGTCTTCATATTTTTTTAACATTGTTTCCAAGCTAAAATTTTCATTGAATTTAAATTTTTGGGGATTTTTAATAGCTTTAACAAGCTCATCGACATTTCCCGGTTCAATATATTCATTGATAATTTCAGGGACAGCGCCAACTTTAGTCGCAACAACAGGTATCCCAGCTTTTATAGCTTCTAATAACACCCATGGGAATCCCTCTTTGACTGATGGAAGCACAAAAACATCAAATGCTTTAAGGTATTTATAGGCGTCCGGAATATATTTGTTTCCTTTTCCGATTATAACAAGCTTTCCATCTACGTCCTCCATTGCCTTTTTTAAGTATTTAAGCCCCTTAGCAGGATAATCATTGGCAATGGTCCCAACAACAAAATCAGAATTATGCAATTGTAAAAATTTTCTCGCTTCTTCTCTGTTTAAAAATTCCAATTTATCTGCATCAATCCCATTATAAATCGTTAAAATTCCCTTCTTGGGTTTAATGCCTATTTTTATTGCCTGCTGTTTATCTGATTCAGCATTATTAATAATATAATCTTTCCATTTAGCAGAGACCTTTTCTATCCAGATATATAGTTTCTTTTCCCATTTGGGACGCGGGTCGTTAAATGCCCACCCGCCAATTCTGTAAATCACTTTCGGATTTCGTGCTTCGGATTTCGGATTTGTGGCAACGGCTAAGCTACCTAAAAATCCTGCCTTAGAACTGCAAAGAAACAAGATATCCGGCTTTTCTTTTCTGATTAACTTTTTAATCTCAAAATATCCCAGAAAATCAAAAAAGGGATTAACCGAACGCTTTAAATATTTCAACCGCTCTATTTTAATCCCGTGTCTTGGAGATTCCAATAATTTTAACAGCCCATTTTCATCATCACCTCTTAATCCGGCACTAACCATAATATCATATTTGTTTTTATCCAGATTGATTACCAATGTATGAATAAAACGCTGAGCCCCGCCAAACTCTGATTGAGTCACCAAAAAAAGTATTTTTTTCTTAATATCCATTTTCTTATTATTCCCAGCCGCCATTATCCGATCCGCCATATGCGCCCATATCACTTCTGTAATTAGTGCCGGTAAAAAGCTTCGCGTCATTATAGCCAGTATTCGGGCTACCGGAATCAATACAAGGTGAAACATCGCCAGAACCCCAAATTAAACGATAATTTCTTTCGCGCGTACTCACAAATCTCGGGTCCCTTTCAATCCCTCCGTCTCCTATTCCTACCCCACCAAAAGAATTTGCGCCATTTCCCCAAATATTGCTATAACTATTGTTTATTTCGCCGCTTTTTAAATATATTCCGGTACTTATTCCACTACCCATGTTTGAACTAATGATATTATTTATAGTTTTAACCTTAGAGTTTTCTATCCAAATGCCATGATGATTATCATTAATAGTATTATTACGAACTTCAATTAAGATGCCATAAGAAAGATTATCTTTGATAAAAATCCCTCCGCCATCTTTATTATCTGAAGCGCGGTTATTATAAATAATATTATTAAGCAAAGTCAGTTCGCAATCATTTTCAGCATAAATTGCCCATTTTGAATCCTTGAAAATAATATTTTTAATCACTCCTTTAGTTTTACTAATGCCAGTGCAATAGATTGCTTTTTGATTTTGGCTCTTAATGATGAATTTTTGGATTGAAAAATTATCTGCGCCATTAACAACTATAGCCGAATCAGTGCCTTGCCCATCAATAGTCACATAATTAGCTGCATCACCAATTAATTTTATGTTTTTGTTAATTATTATATTCTCCTTATAAATTCCTTTAGAAACAGAAATCGTATCTCCGTTGATTGAAGCGTCTAAAGCTGCCTGGATAGTGGCATAATCAACAGGAACTTTTATAATGATATTTTCTGTTCTTGTTGGAATAGTTGGCGTTTCAGGTGGTATGGGCGTTTCGGGCGCCTGATAAGCTAGATCTGAACCAAAGATATAAAAATTCCTTTCAAAAGAATTTATTTCATAAATCGCATTTGCCTTATAGCCAAAACCAGTAAAATCATCTGCTGTTTTTATCCATCTTTTTTCTCCTGTATCGCCATAAGGATATAATTTGTAAACATTTTCATCGCCAACTGCCCGAACTAAATCAGAGGTTTCAAATTCACTTAATTCTACTTGGCTTACTGTTTTAATATTTTCCCATTTCAGATGACCATATTGATTGAAGATTTCCGGGTTTAAAATCAGGCGTTTATATTTTTCAGCCACTTGTCCTGAGCTTGTCGAAAGGATCAATTTAACAATATAAACATCAGGATTATCAGATGTTTTGATTAAATCGCCGTCAATAATAGTGACAGCAAAAACACTCGAAGGAATAAACCAAAGAAAAACTAAAGAAATAGCCAATAAAATAAAGAGTTTTTTCATATGATTATATTATAACACAATTTACAAACCAGACAAAACAACTCCAACAAGAAAAATGACCCGCCGAAGCAGGTCATTTTTCTTTTCATCCTATGTCACCACTTACAAGGAAAGTGTCATAGGTCATAATCAGTGTTATCGAGTTAGACTCGATTATGGAGTTGCTGATCCTTTAATGATAGTAAAGGTAATTGGTAATGAGCCGATATTCTTGATAAGGGCCGGCATACCATAGCGTAATTCTGCATCTGGCGATGTAGTAGAAGAAAGACCTTCTTCATTGGTACCATCGTGCCAAACAACATCTCTGCTTCCATTGTCCCATGAACCAGTAGCTAAGTTTTCCTCAGTACCATCATTATCATCATTTCTCAACTGCAAATAGATGAATTCATCTAACTTTAAAAAGTCAGTACTTACATCCGCTGCAGCTAAGTCGATATGGAATTCTTTTGTTGTATCAACTGGGATAGTAGCATCGCGCTCCTCAAATTGGAAGGAAACACTAGTTACTGTACCATCTAAACTACCCAGTGCCTCTGCGCTGGAAAGTACATTTTCATTCCAGTCGTAGAGATACATACTAACAGTAGCATCAGCAGTTGTTGAAGCAATAACATCAAATCTCAAGCACGCGCTGGTAAGATTTGTTTCACTAAGCGATGAAACTTGTGATGTTCCATCAAAAACAACATCATAACCAACAGCTGTAATTGTGAATCTTGCTAACTCATTTGCAGCTGTACTTGAAACCTTAGCAAATACTGGTCTTGAACGAGCTACAAATTGGTAATTGTAATCTCCGATAACAGAGTTATTTGTTGTGAAGCTTGTCAATTGTTTGCCGGATTGAGCGCCATATGCTTTAAGTGATGTACCACCATCAATGTCCCAGATTTTGAACGGAATTTTAGATTTTGCTCCAGTGCCTCCATTATAGCCTTCGATACTAGCTAAAACAGTGACATAAGAATTGTCATCTTTAGGAACATAAATTCTATTAGAACCAATAAATGAGAATGACAAACTGGCTGTGCTGGCAAATTGCCTGCCAGAACTAATTGTCCAGTTGCTTGTTCCCCATTGTGCTTCGGTCTGGTATTTTAGCTTTATTGCTTCGAAGTTGTCCAGGGCAGTTAATGCCTCGGCGCCATCATCAAGCATAATTGAGAATGTCTCAATGTACCAGGCTTCGCTAGTTCCAGTAAGCTTGAATTTGCTAACCTCATTATCAGGGGTATCCATAATCACCAAATTTTTGTCTGGTGTGTCTGAAGCGCCATCAATAGCAAGTGAGCCATAAGCAGCAACGCCGTAATTAACAGTAGCTGCTAATGGGTTTGAAGCATCACCTGATCCGTCAACTGAATTGCCGTCTGAGTCAACAGCTGAAACATCAGAGCTAACAACTAAAATGTCAAAGCCAATCCAAGTGTCTGCTGTAGACGCGCTTGCTGGAGCAGCTGAAGAAATATCATTCTTCACCAATAATGTTTTTGAGTCTCCAGCTGGAATTGTCCAGTTAAGACCAGTAAAGTCAACATTTTCGTAGTTATCTCCACTGGTAAATCCTTTTGCGGATGAACCAGGAACCATTGCTCCAGTGCTTTTATCGTAGATATAAACACTACCAACAGTATCTTTAACATAATTAGTGTCTATGCCTGCATCTAATGCAACCGTAGTGTTTTCTGTGGTGTATGCAGTCAACTGGATTGAGTTAATAATAATGTCAGAAGCTGAACCAGCAGTGAAAACAAATCCTACTACATCTACTCCGTTTTGACCCTTGATGTATGTTTTTTCGTTGCTAGTAACATCTGCACCTGACGGGCTTGCTGCCAACGTAACAGCTAAACTTGCAGCGCCAACAGTCATTTCTTCTCCAGCAATATGTCCTGACGGAGCAATTGCTGAATCATCAACAGCATCACTTGTGCCAGCGTACTTCATATAACTTACATTGCCGTTAGCACCAATCAAGGAAGCATAACTGTAAAGAACCATTTTAAGTTTAGCGTTAGCAGCTACTACCGTGCCACTATCAGCATTGCTTGTCTTGATATCAGCTGTAAGTTGATAGGTCTTGGTTGTTCCTGCAATTAAGTCAAGAACATCTGTGAAATCCTCATATTCTGCGCCATTGACTCCACAAGTACCATCATCAACACTGCCATCATTGATAGCGGTTCCGTCTTTTGGACCAATAACTACAACGCCAGAATCTTTTTCTCTGATTTTTATATCTTCTATATCAGCGCTACCTGAAGTGGTATCGTATACACCATCTCCTCCAGCATCAATACAGATAAAGATTCTTGTTCTCTTGATAGTAATATCAGCTGCTGCTGCTATTGTGTATTCAAGAAACACTGTGTCGGAAGTCGCAGTTCCAATACTTGTGGCATTCGGACCAACTTTGTTTAAGGTTAAGTCGCCACCCTTACAGGTAACAGTAACGGCATCACCAGTAGTATCAAAGTCATCAATAGTGGCTGCCATACCATAACCATAGGTTGTGCCTTTTGCCAAGATATCAGTTGCTAATTCCTGATAAAGAATAATTGTTCTGTCTGGTTTTTGCGCGCCGACATCTCCGTAAACACGGAAGATTTCGTTTTCACCCTTTGTAATGTAATAAGGGGTGTTAAAAACAAAAGCAACGTAACCATTTGTGCCAATACTTGTGGCTGTGGCTACGGTTACTCCCGTGTTGTCTTTTAATTTAAGATTCGTAACAAGCGCGTTATCTGCTGTTCCGCCATTGAATAATTGAACTCTATAGACATTAGCTCCTTCAGTAGCAACAGTAACCTTAAACTGAGCAATTTCTTGTTCTAATGCGCCAATGGTTACATTTCTTGCAGCAGAGCCAGCTCTGGCAACAGTTAATGTACCAGCAGCTGTACCACTGATTCCCATTGGATTGCCTTTAATCGGAAATGCGCCGCTAACTGTTCCGTCAGCAACAACATCAGAAGAAGTTTCAACGGTGAAATAGTTAATATCACCAGCTGTTCCTGTACTAATGTCTGCCACCAACTCAAACGTAGTCGGGGCAACAATTCCTAAATTGATAAAGGTAACTTTACTATTTGAGGTGGAGAGTGCCCTGCCTGAAGTCAAACGAACTCCGTTTTTATAAACGTAAATGTCGCCGAAATCACCAACATCACCAGCTCCATCTCTTTTGAATGTAATCTGATTTAATGTTCCTGAACCTGTCAGGTTGTATTTGACAAAGCTTACACCCTGAACATTGTTAGGAAGCGTAGAAGCAGCTGGGGTGTCTGAGGCTAATGAAAGCGTCAAAGCTCCACCACCTGTTCCGCATAAACTTGTTGTAGTTGAGTAATTATCTCGGTCAGTTGCGTTAATTGTATAAACTGAATCCCAGTCATATCCTTTTGAATTGAAGCAAGTCAAGTCATCAACCCACTGTTTTGTACCACCGTCTCCATTTGGAGCGAGTACATACACAGGGCTATCATTTATCGCTCTTACTAGAGCAGATGTAGTATAACCCTTAACAGTATCAGCTGAGATTGTTTGAATGTTACTCCACTTTAGGTGGCCGTAACTCTCAAAAACTTGCGGGTTTAAAACTAAACGTTTGAAAGTCTTAGTGCCGACAATCTTGACAATAAAAACATCATACGAATAGTATGTGTTTCCATCAGCGTCAACGAATGTAGCATCAGGACTTACAATATCGCCGTCAACAACAGCAGCGTGAGCAGCTGGAATGTATAAAAACGAACCAGCCAGCCAGGCGATTGTCGTGACAGCTAATGTAATCGATAATAATTTTTTCATTTTAAGTTTTTTAGTTTATTATTTTTTTCGACCTTTATTTTATTTCGTTTACTTCTTCAAAGCTTGAAGAAGGTGAAATAACTGTTTCTTCCACGGGCGCTTCTTCTGTTTTGTCCTCTTCTATCTTAATTATCTGTTCCGCTTTTTCCTGCGTTTTATTAACTTCAATTAATACCTGGTCAATTTCTGTTTTTATTTTCTTGCTTTCTTCTGGCATAAGATAAGCTAATTGATTGCTTGTCTTGATTAAAGTTTCTTTATAAGAATCGGTTTGACTATTGATTAATCTCGCCACTTCAACTGCTTTCTCGGAATTCTTGTCTTTTAATTTGTCCATATTTTCCTGAACCGTAACTAACTGTGCATTTAAGTTTTGAACTGTTTTTTCAATATCGTCTCTTTTTTCCAGTTTGCTTGCCACTTGCGCAAATTCATCCATTCTTTGAGTGGCAAATTTTATTGAAAGCTCAACCTTGCTCTGGTCGCCATAAGCAAAACTCATTTGAGTTTTTTCAAATACGGTTTTCAAAGCATATAATGCGTCTCCCGGCAAACTGTTTTGGGCAGCGCTGATTATGCCGATAGTTCCCAACGAACTTGCAAAAACAATCAGAACCATAACTACCACAAATACCGGCCTGAATAGTTTTGAAATATTAAAAACAGGAAAAGTAAAAATACTTTTCTTTTCCTCTGGTTTATTTTGCGCTATTTTAGATAGCAAAAAACTTCTTTGACTTTCCAGCCAAGAAGTAGACGGCCTAACCTTTCTTAAATTTTTCAGTTGTTTAACAATAAATTCATCCATAAACATCCCTCCAATCGCTCTGGTTTCGCTCTACTATATAAGACGAATAACTACCCCCTTTTGTTACACTTTCATTACACCTTTCGACAAGCTCAAGACAAGCCCCTATTCTTCTTCTGATAAATGTTCTTTTAAGGACTTTAACCCCCTATGAATTAATACCCTGATTGCGCCCTGTGATTTATCCATTGTTTTGGCAATTTGCTCCACTGAAAGCCCATCAATATAATACAAGATTAATACATCCTGATACTCCTCTTTAATGCGTATTATTGCCCTGTGGATTTGGTCGGATATTTCTTTGGAAGCAATCTCATTTTTAGCTGGTTCCTCATTTAAAAATAAATGGAAATCATCGCCAATTAGAATCTCCTGCGAACTTTTTTTCTTATAATAATCAATAATTAGATTGCGGGCAACTTTATATAAAAGCGCTTGGAAGGTCTCCTCTATTTTTATTTCTGGGTCTTTAAGATATTCCCAGATTCTCAAAAAAGATTCTGATGATAAGTCCTCTGCCAAAACCTGCGAACCAACCTTAAGTCGGATGAAACGGAAAATCCTCGGGGCGTATAAATCATAAAGCTGGCCAAAGGCCTCTTTATCCCCCGAAGCAATCTGAGAAAGCAGTTCTTTTTCTTTGTCAATTGTCTCAATCTTACCCATATATTACACTTCTATCATAACACGGAATAAATAAAAAGTTCAAATAAAATAAAAAATGGGCACGGATAAAATCCATGCCCATAACTTCATTTTCATCAACATTTAATCCAGCAGGTTCTCCCTGTGCTGTTTGTCATCTTCAATTTGGCGCTTTAATTTTTTTACCTTATCCGACAAGGCCAAAAGCTGTCTTATGATCAAATGATCTTTCCTCGCCTTTTTAAGATCTTCATTCTCAAAAAAGATCTCCGTGACAGACCCTTCCAGAGAACGAATCCAACCCATAACATCCTCAAGGAGAAGAAATTCACGGACAACTCTGAAAGTCTCTGGGAAGCCCGACTGAGACTGCTGATCTCTTTTAACAAGAATATCTGCCTTAAATGCATCGATTCCACTATCTTTGATGCCGAGGTAGAAAAGATAAACAAACAAAGACAGTTTGACCTCAAACTCGCCATAACGCGAAGAAAATTCTCCCAAGAGAAACAGCTTCGGTTCTTGGATTACATGAAGATCTTCTACTTTAAATGTGCGCTTCATTCTAACCTCCTTTTTATAGTCTTTTTGACATCTTAAACCCGTAACCAATGAAAGTCAAGTGTCATCCATTTCAAATATTTATCACTATTTCTTTGCCTTTTGTATCTACTTTAATCTTATCTCCGTTTTTGATTTTTCCTTCAACAATCATTTTTGCCAATGGATCTAAGACCAATTGCTGAATTTTTCTTTTTAATGGCCTGACTCCATAGTCGGGGTCAAAACCCTTTTCAGCCAATAAATTCTTGGCAGTAATTGAAACATTAATTTTGATTTTTTTGTGCTTCAACCGTTCTTCAACTAAACTTAACTGCAAATCAACAATTTTCCTTACCTCTTCAATGCCCAAACCATTAAAGATAATAATCTCGTCCAAACGATTCAAAAACTCCGGCCTGAACTGGTTTTTCAGTGATTCCATAATTCTGGATTTTGTTTCATCGTGCTTTTTCTGTTTCGCTTCTCCTGAATGGGAAAAACCGAATTCCGCCATTTGCTGAAGCATTTCACTGCCCACATTGGAAGTTAAAATTATAATTGTATTCTTAAAATTAACTAACCGACCCTTGGCATCAGTAAGCCGTCCCCTGTCTAAAATCTGCAATAAAATATTAAAAACTTCAGGATGAGCTTTTTCAATCTCATCAAAAAGAATCACGCTATATGGCCTGCGCCTGACAATTTCGGTCAGCTGCCCGCCTTCTTCATAGCCAACATAGCCTGGTGGGGAGCCAATAATCTTGGAAGCAGTATGGCGCTCCATATACTCGGACATATCCAAACGCACAATCGCATCTTCGGTATTAAACATAAATTCAGCCAATGCCAAAGCTAATTCGGTCTTGCCAACTCCCGTAGGTCCAAGAAACATAAATGACCCAATCGGCCTATTCTCTTCGGAAATCCCTGCCCTGCTTCTTCTGGTGGCATTAGAAACAATAGAAATTGCTTCATCCTGTCCAAGTACTCGTTTTCTCAATTCATCCTCCATATGTGATAATTTAGAAGTTTCCTCTTCCAGCATTTTATAAACCGGAATCCCTGTCCAACGAGAAACTACCTTTGCCACATCTTCAATATTTACTTCTTCTTTTAAAATCTGTCTATTTTTCTGGATTCCAGAAAGTTTTTTCTGTTCTTCTTTAATTTCTTTTTCTAGTTGGGGAATCTTGCCATATCTGATTTCAGCTGCTTTTTGCAAATCGCTTTTTCTTTCAGTGATATCCGCTTCCTGTTTTAAAGATTCCATTTGTTTTTGATTCTGCCTGATTTTAGAAATAATATCTTTTTCTGTTTTCCACTGAATTTCCATTTCTCTGCTTTGTTCTTTTAATTCGGCGATTTCTCGCTTGATTGCTTTTAATCCTTCTTTGGAATCAGTATCTTTTTCCATTTTCAATGCCCTAGCTTCAATCTCTAATTTCATCTGTTTTCTTTTCATTTGGTCCAATTCAATAGGCATACTATCAATTTCCATTCTCAACGCAGAGGCTGCTTCATCCATTAAATCCACTGCCTTGTCCGGCAAAAAGCGGTCAGAAATATATCGTGAAGATAAATTTACAGCAGCCATAATTGCCGGGTCAGTAATCCTTACTCCGTGATAAACCTCGTATTTTTCCTTGATTCCGCGTAACATAGCAACAGCATCTTCAATTGACGGTTCTTTGACATAAATCGGCTGAAATCTTCTTTCCAACGCAGGATCTTTTTCAATATATTTTTGGTATTCTTTTAAGGTGGTGGCGCCGATAGCATGAAGCTCTCCTCTGGCCAAAGCCGGCTTGAGCATATTAGAAGCATCAATCGCTCCTTCAGCTGCCCCAGCGCCAACCAAGGTATGAAGTTCGTCAATAAATAAAATAAATTTGCCTTTTGCGCGATCAATCTCCCTTAAAGCAGCCTTTAATCTACTCTCAAATTCTCCTCTGAATTTCGTGCCTGCAATCATACTGCCCAAATCTAAAGCAATAATTTCTTTTTCTTTTAATGTTTCCGGCACATCAGAACTAACAATTCTCTGCGCAAGGCCTTCAACAATGGCTGTTTTACCTGTGCCTGCTTCACCGATTAAAACCGGATTATTTTTTGTCCTTCTACTTAAAACCTGCATTACTCTTCGAATTTCATTGTCCCGGCCAATAACAGGGTCCAGTTTTTCCTGGCGTGATAATTCAGTTAAATTGCGTGTGTATTTTTCTAAAACCTGATATTTGGCTTCCGGCTCCATATCAGTCACTTGTTCTCCTCCGCGAAGTTCAGCCAGAACTTTCAAAACTTTATCATAATTTAAGCCATTGCCTTCCAGAACATCTTTAACTTTGGAAGGAATTGAAAGCATGCCCAAAAGAAAATGTTCTGTTGAAACAAACTCGTCTTTCAACTTTTCCGCTTCTTTAAATGATTGTTCTAAAATTTTTCCCAAATCCTGAGTCAAATATGCCTGAAACATTCCGGGAGTCGCAATGGCAATATGAGGAAGTTTTGTTAAACTAATATCAATATCTTTGTCTAATTTTTCAATATTATTTTCTAATTTTTGGAACACAGCTAAAACCAAAGATCCCTCCTGTATGAGTAGGGCTCTTAATAAATGAAGCGCATCAACCTGCTGCTGTCCTTTTTCAGAAGCAACACCATGAGCATCCTGCAATGCCTCCTGCGCTTTAGTTGTAAATTTATCTAATCTCATATATTTAATTAGCAGTCTCTATACGAGAGTGCTAATTCAATTATAGCAAGGTAAATCTTATTGTCAAGAAAAAATTAGCCCCGCCATGGCGGGGTCAAGAGTGCTAATTAAAACTCGCCAATAAAATCGCCCGAAAAATAACAATAAAAAACGATATTTATTATATACAAATTTTCACGATCGTAAGAATTTGTATATCTAATTCACACATTAAATTAATATTTAAACTACTTTAATCCAATTTTATTAACCAAAAGCAATTCTACCCAATTTCCTAAATTGTATCTTTCAATCAAATCTTTGGTTTCTTCTAGTGTGTCATATGGACAAACCCAAATACTTTTTTGAAGATTTTTATACCCTAAATATTTTAATTCATTTCTAAATAAATCCCTACTTCTTCTTTTCTCCTCCGGAATATCAAATAAAACCATCTGCCATTTATTATCTTTTCTGATTTTTTTATCCATTAATTTAAAATTAATCCTTAAAATCTTATCTAGTCCTTGTTGAGTAATCGCAATTGCTGAATTATCTTTAATCTTTAAATTTTTTAGATAGCCTTGTTTTTTGAGTCGATAAACTAAAAGGGCAAATTTTTTCCTGCTTTGTTTTCTTAGATATTTGTTCTTATTTTCACTCGTCCATTCATCTCTAAATATATTAAAACTAGAAAAAGGCAACCCATATTTTTGAGGAAGTACCTTAAGTATTAATCTTCCTGTTTTGTGGCTGAAATTATATAAATCCCAAAGCAATTTTTCAGTAAATGGTAATTTATATTTCATAAATACATCATAGCATATTATTTAAAAAATATACACTTTTTCTCGATCGTGAAAAAATGTATACAAATATAGACTACATAAACGCAATAAATAATTAAACGCAACAAACAATAAACATAGACACTAATTTATTCTGTTTTGTTTTCACTATTAATTTTTCCTGTGGCTTTTACATCTAAGATGTCTTTTTTGATTTTGTTTACTGGAATTGCAAAAGCGATATTTTCCGCGTCAGTTGCCATAGCGGTATTCATTCCGATTACTTCGCCAAAAAGATTAAGCAATGGCCCGCCAGAATTCCCCAGATTGATTGCTGCATCTGTCTGGATGACTTCTTCCAGTTTTTCTTCAAATCCTCCCCCGCCAGCAGTAATTGTTCTCATTAAACCAGAAATAATTCCTACACTAACTGTATTTCTGAATTCTCCCAAGGCATTGCCAATGGCAATCACACTTTGCCCAATTTCAACACCATCAGAATCTCCGAGATTAACTACTGATAAGTTATTGGCATCAATTTTTATAATCGCTATATCTTGGTTCGGGTCGCGAGCCAAAACCTTTGCCGAATATTTATTGCCGTCATTGGCCAGAACCGTGTACTGAGCTTTTTCGTCCAATACCACATGCTTATTAGTCACAATTATGCCGTCAGAAGAAACAATAAATCCACTGCCTCCACCGACCTCTTTTAATTCTTTACCTTTTTCAACTATTCTCGGAATCATAATATTAAAAGGACTATTTTCTCCAAAAGGATTGTAATATTCTTGCACTAAAATCGGCACATATTTGCTGATAATTACGCTAACCACAGCTGGCGAAACCTCCTTAACTACCTCGGGAACTGTTTTTAAAACCATCGCGGAATTTTCCTGTTCATTATTGTTCAAAACAAGATATATTCCCAAAAGTCCGCCAATAAACCCAGCAACAAAACCAAAAAACAAAGAAATTGAAACTACGATTACAATCGGTTTTTTAATTTTTTTAATCAGTTTGTTTATATATTTTAATATGTTAATTCGATGGCTCTTCTTATATCCTGATATATGCCAGAAGATTTAACTGTCCTATCCGGGCTAACGCCAGAAACGGTTATTTCATAACAAATCTTAGAACCAACATCTAGGCAGGCGTTTGGACAATTGGGTTCGCTTAATCTATCGGCAAACATTTGGCATTCAATTCCGGCATCAGCAGCATAATAAGCAATTAATGATTTTGGCGCATCGCGGGAAATCTTTATTTCTCCTAAACTTAATCCCGAAATGCCGAAAGCAATACTTAAAACCGCTGATATAATCAATAGCGTAAGAAGAAGTGATGCCCCCCTTTTATCGTTTTTTAATTTTTTCATAAATCAAGATTTCTCTGGCAAAGAGTGGTTTGGATATTAATCTCGGCCCTTTCTTCGACTTTGGTGCCTATGGTCTCAATTTTTAATGCAATTGTCAGTTTTGGCTGTAAGCCATCTTCAGAACCAACGCCTTCTGCGTAGAAAGTTCCAGTAATATAAACTTCATCAGAACTTATCGGCCCGCTAGACAAAGAACTGGTTCTTTCAATTTTGCCGCCAATGATTGCATAGATTACAGTGCTGCCATCAGGCCGAGTAAGAATTAAATTAGTAGATGTGCCGCTATTAATTGTGCTCATCCTTATTTCTTTAGCCATAAATTCCATTAAAAATCTGGCATTCTCTTGGGCGTTTTGCATAGCAAATGCTTTTCTTTGAGTTTTTATGGCCGCGGTAAACAAACCCAAAACCACCATAATCACTATTATGAATATTGACATGGCAACCAAGAGTTCTATTAATGTAAATGCTTTGAATTTTCTCATATTACTCTTCTTTTAACCAATTATAGAATCTGGTTTCGGCGCTGACTAAATTATCTCTACCTGCTTCTCGCCAGCTGATTTCAGCGATTACTTTAAATTGGTCAATATTTATATCCTGAATTGTTATTTTTCTGTAATAGATAGTATCATTCCCATTGGAATACTGATAACGTCCATCTGTAGTATTTATTTTTAAAGGCACCGAACTAAATGAAAGTAAACTCTCTTGATCAAATTGAACACGATAATTTCCTGCTGACAATCCATCCCTCCAGTCATCAGCTGTTCTTTTATAATTAAGCCAATTATTGTCCCTGATATTTCTCACAACTTCCAAACCCTCTTGAGCAAGGCCTGTTGCGATAATTTTTGACTTATTTTCTTTGATGCTCGAAATACTGCTGGTGATTAATGCTAATGAGGAAATCAATGCAGTAACAATTATTGCTACAGCAACAATCACTTCCATCAATGTAAAACCCTGCCTACCGGCAGGCGGGCTCTTTTTATTGTTTATAGTTTTTCTCATTGTATTGTTATTTGGCCACTTTTCTTTATTATTATAGTCTTACAATTTAAAGAGGGACAAGTTGTTCCGCTTCTTTTAATAAGTAATGATGCTTCAGTAGTCAGCGGTTTAGCGTTAATCATAACGAATCCGTCCGGAACCGAGAAAACAACATCTAAATCCGCAGATAATAAAAATTCTATACCTAATTCGAGATAAATCGTTTCTACTGCCTCGACAGATTCTCCTCCGCCATACTTATTATTACCATTTTTATCAGAAAAAATCACATAAGACGTTAAGTCGGTCTTACTAAAAAAAAACCCATAGCTTGGAGGAACGCAAGAAGGAGAAGTCTGGTCGCACAAATTCTTACCTGCTAAAGACATATTTTGAGCTTTTCTGAAGTTTTGAACAATTATTTGAGCTGAACGTTGGAGCTGGTAGCGTTTTTCGTTTTTCCGCCAATTGACCACAAGCACAGTGGAAAGCGTGGAAATAATAAACATTATTACCAATACCTCAACAAGCGTAAATCCTGTAAATTTCTTTTCCATAAATTAAAATAAATTCAAATACCAATTTAATAAAATATCTCCCCAAAAAATAACGATAAAAGTAGCAAGAACCAAAAACGGACCAAAAGGAATCTCTGACTGAAGTGTTTTTCTTTTAAACGCTAATAATACAATAGAAATAATCGCTCCAATGAAAAATGCCAGAGATAAAGCAATAAACACCCATGGCATCCCGAGAATCAATCCCATTAAAACCCCGATTTTAACATCGCCCACCCCCATCCATTTACCCTTAGAAATCAAGACGATTGTCAGAAAAAATCCGCCAGTTATTAATCCTGCTAACAAATAATTAAAAATTAAAAATTGAAAATTGAAAATTGAAAATTGGAGATGGTATAAAAAGGCGACAATAATAGCAGGGTAGATGATTATGTCAGCAACCAAATAATGTTTTAGGTCATAAACAAAAATAATTATCAGAAAACAAGAGACAAAAAGCAAGAATAAAGCATTAAGTGAGAAAAAATTAGAAATTATCAACAAGAATATCGCTCCTGTTACTAACTCCACCAAAGGATACTGCCAGGAAATCTTCTTTTTACAATTCCGGCATTTTCCCAACTGAATAATAAAACTTATAATCGGAATTAATTCATACCAGGATAATTTTTTCTTGCAAAAAAGGCAATGGGAGCGATTTTTCAAAATTGATTCTCTAGTATTTAATCTGCAAATAATAACATTCAAAAAACTGCCGATGATCGTTCCGAAAACAAAAATTAAAATATAAAATAATACCATTTTACAAAATTAGCTTAGCAAACTTCTCTGGTCCGATGTAATATCGAACCAGAATGTGTTTGTTAAGCTAAAATATGGGCTTATGGCTGTAAACAATAGGCTGGGTCATCACAAGCGCAACTCATGGCAGTGCCGTCAACGTCAGTATCCAATGCATTGTTTAAACTATTTTCAAGATATCCCTTTAAAACGTAATCCGTGCCATCGCCGCCAAACATATAAATATTATTGCCGGAATTTACTGGGTCAATCGGAATTGCAGCCATGTAGCCGCCACCGGTTATAGCTGTTGCCAATGTTCCGGTCCAGTTGGCTGCTGTACAACCAACTACAATGGGATAAGAAGTATTATCATCATAATACATTTCCAGAGCCAATGCTACTTGTCTTATGTCACCAAGCCTACGAGTATCTCGAGCCTTCTGCCTGGCAGAATTTAATGATACCAAAACAATGGTTGATAGAATACCAATAATAGCAATAACAACCAAAAGCTCGATTAGGGTAAAACCTTTAGATTTTCTCATAGAAGTAATTTTTTACTTTATTGTTTTTAATCGACCTTTTCTTCTTAATTATATTATATCACATTCCCGACGTCATGTTATAGATAGGCATCAAAATTGAGGTAATCAGAAAACCCACGCCACCGCCTAAAATTAAAATCATTATCGGTTCAATAAGCTGAGTCATGTTGCCAACCATCCTATCAACATCCTGCTGGTAAAAATTGGCAACCTTATCCAAGATAATATCCAATTGAGCTGTTTTTTCTCCTACCGAAACCATTTGCGTAACCATCGGAGGGATTTCTTTGGGATAATTTGATAAAGCAGTACTTATCGTTTCTCCAATTCTCACTTTTTCTCTAGCTTCTTTAATTATGTTTTCGTAAATTTTGTTTCCGATAACCGCTCCGGTAATCTCCAATGCTTTTAATATTGAAATTCCCCCCTTTAAGAGAGTTCTTAAATTTTCTGAAAATCTTGCCAAATATATTTTCTTAAAAAGTTCGCCAAAAATCGGTATTTTTAATTTTGCAGTATCAAGAATAAAACGACCATTTGGCGTTATTGCAAATCTCCCCATTACTACAACTAAGCTAATAACAATCAAAATAATAAGCCAAAGCCAAGAACGTAATATATTGCTTACGAAAATTAAAATCCTGGTCGGCATAGGTAGCTCTTGCCCCAATTCTTGAATCATTGATGTCAGTTGAGGGACAACGAAAATCATCATTAAAGTCCCAACCACCAAAAACATGGCAAATATCGCTATAGGATAAGTAAAAGCTCCTTTTACTTTGCTGGTTAAATTGTATTCCCTTTCGGCATGGTCAGCCAAATATTTTAAAATATCTGATAAATTTCCTGTTGCTTCACCGGCTTTCACCACATTCACATAAAAAGAGGAAAAAACTTTCGGATGCTTCCATAATGCCTGAGACAGTGATTCTCCCCCTTTAACATCGCTTTCCACTTGTGATATTATTTCTTTAAAAAGCGGATTGACAATTTGTTTAGTCAAAATCCCAAGAGAATCTAGGGGCGAAACATTTGCTTCAAAAAGAATTGACAACTGGCGGTAGAAAAGCGTCAGTTCTTTTACTTTCACTTTTTGGAAAATTTTTAATGTACGGGCATAAAAAGGAATGGCGGAGGTTTTCTCTAAAAAAATTACAATTAAATCAAGCCGCTGAAGGATTTCAATGGCTGACTCCCTGCTTCCTGCTTCAATTATTCCAGTTTGGGATTCTCCTTCCTTGGTTTTGGCTTGATAATTAAATTTCATAATAAATTATGTTCCTAGCAACATCTTTAAATCTGAACGATTCAGAGAATATGTTTCTGCATCCTCTGTAGAAATCATTCCTTTGCGGATCAAATCTGCCAAAGATCTATTTAGGGAAATCATTTTTTCCTCGACGCTGGTTTCTATTACTAAATCTATCTGGAAAACTTTGTCTTCACGAATCAAATTACGAATTGCAGCATTGGTTATCATTACTTCAACTGCCGGTATTCTTCCGCCACCAGGCTTTGGTATTAAGCGCTGGGAAACAACACCTATAAGCACAGAAGCCAGTTGAGTTCTTACTTGGTTCTCGGCTCTGGGCGGAAAACTGTCAATTATCCTGTCAATGGTTTGAGAAACGCTGTTTGTATGTAAGGTTGCCAAAACCAAATGCCCTGTTTCAGCTGCGGTTAAGGCTGTTGAAATTGTTTCCAGGTCTCGCATTTCTCCTATCATTATCACATCAGGATCCTGTCTTAAAGCAGAACGTAAAGCTCTTTTAAAATTTAATGTATCGTTGCCTACCTCTCTCTGATCAATAATACTTTTGTCCTGCTCGAGCATATATTCAATCGGATCTTCAATGGTAATAATGTGTTTTGTTTGAGTATGGTTTATTAAATCAATTAAAGCAGCTAAAGTTGTGGTTTTGCCATGTCCCGAAGGACCGGTTACTAAAAACAATCCTTGTGATGATTTAATAAATGTTTCTAAAATCGGAGGAAGACTTAATTGTTTTATTGTCCTTATTTCTGGCGGGAAAAATCGCAAGGCAGCTGAAAGATACCCTCTTTGAAAATATGCATTTATTCTGAAACGGGCCTTATCTTCATAATTATAGGAAAAATCAACTTCTTTTTTCTCTAGCAAAGTTTGCTTATGTTGTTCAGAAAGTAAAGCATAAACCAATCCTTCTGTATTTTCAGCAGTTAAAACAGGATATTTATCCAAAGCTACCAGCCGGCCATCAATTCTTAAAGTCGGATACCTACCTACAGAAATGTGAATATCCGAGGCACTATGTTTTCCGGCTGCCTGCAATAATTCGTCGAGTTGTAGTTTATAATCTTTCATAAATTTTAATTCTCAACCTCTCTTCTCACTTCTTCTAAACCAACTAATCCTCTAATCGCTTTTATGACTCCATCCTGAAGCATGGTAGTCATGCCCTGTCTTTTTGCCTCTTCTCTAATCTTAGTTTCAGACGGATCTTTTAAAATAATTTCTTCCAACTGGTTGGTCATTTCTATTATCTCAAAAACCCCAACTCGACCCTTCGTCCCTCTGGGGCATTCTTTGGAAAGCTGAGGTTCATAGAGAGTATATGGTTTTTTAATATTAAATCGTTTTAAGGTTTCTTCATTGACGCCCGAAAGTTCTTTGTCAATCAATCCTACAATATCCATTGATGGTTTTACTTCTTTTCTGCTTTCCGGGCATAATCTCTGAACCAATCTCTGAGCTATGGCTGCAATCAGGGTCGGCGGAATCAGATAACGGTCAACTCCCATATCAATCAAGCGTGGAATCACGCCCATAGCATCGTTGGTATGCAATGTCGCCAGAACTAAATGTCCAGTCAATGCTGCGTGGACTGCCAGAGCTGCTGTTTCACCATCGCGGATTTCGCCGACCATGATTTTGTCCGGGTCCTGACGTAAAATAGAACGGAGGCCATTGGCA
>Ga0307378_10002836_pt1 | contig 25926 bp, 30 predicted proteins | sample UN1MG_FD_202238 | JGI IMG/M metagenome (GOLD analysis project Ga0307378, IMG submission 202238) | Soil microbial communities from Risofladan, Vaasa, Finland - UN-1 | ecosystem: Environmental > Terrestrial > Soil > Coastal area > Acid sulfate soil | place: Finland: Risofladan, Vaasa | collected...
CGAGGAGAAGCTAGAGGCTAAGGAGAATAAGCCACGAGTCAATAATGTATCAAATTAAGCGCGCACATTCATCGATTTTCTGATATCGCTTTTCTTGTTTCCTGTGGGTATTCTTTGAGCAGCTTCCCGATTATGAGGCCCGCGATGTGTTGTTTGAACTCGGTTTCGCCGTACTTCATTGTGTATACTCTCTGGTAGCCTCCCTTGCCCGTGATCTCCGTGTAGATGAGCAGGCCTTCGTCTACCATGGCGTTGAGATAGTTGATGACGCTGGCCCTGCTGATGCTGCCCTGGAGGCTTTCGTTCACGTTGACCCAGACGGATCTGCTGTTGGCGCCCTCGGGCTGTACCCGCCAGAGGTAGCGTAGCGACTCTACCTGATAGTCCTTGAAGAACATGTCCAGGTTCTCTTTTCCTGTGTCGAGCTGAAGAGGCATAAAGGATCAGATAGTTATAATTTTTATTTAAAATTTGTCTGGGAGTTTGTTTTTTTTATTCTACGTGGAATCATGGAGCTTGAGTTCTCCTTCACTTGAACACGAAGGATTAAAAAAGTTCCTTCAAAGAAGTATGAACCGGTATTTACGGAGCACGTCGATTTTTAGAGGGCTAGAGAAACGGATTCCTTCAGAAAATGGATTCTCTCTCAATATGCCTTTTTACCTATACATGCTAACAAGAACCATGGATTATTGGCTGAACTTCGACTTATCCACAAGGATCGCTAAGCTACACGAGGAGACATGCATCTACTGTAAACTCTATGATCAGCACACTAAAGGCATCAACGAGATGAACAGCGGTGGAGGGTGGTTCAAGTTCGAGTCGCCTAAAGGAGCAGAACAGTATTACCGAGGTCTTGACATCAAGATATTCTGGCAGCCTTGTAAAGTCTGCAAACCAGAGTAATATACCAAACCAACAAGTATATCGTTCCACGTGGAACACTGACTATTGCGGCTGTGTGTCGGAAAACAGGTCTATTCTGGGTTACAAACCTTACATGGCTGCCAAACAGCGTCTTTGTTATTTCTTTTAAAGAATTCGTAAGCCTCTTGAATGGAAGAAAACTTGAACCATCCTCCATTTTGTTTCATTTCTTCTTTACCTTTGAATTCAGTATCTTGGGGTTTAGCGTGTCTGCATGATTCTCTATGGAGTTTCCAAATATTGTTAATTTTATCGACGTTGAGCCAGAACATACAACATATTTGCAAACATTGCTTCATAACATTTCCTGTTAATGTTTTTATGAGTGCCTCATGGAAACTTAAGCGTATAATGTCACAGCGGGTGAATGCTTTGTTACTTGGAACAAATCGAGAAATATTTCTAAAATTATAATCTACCTGCAACAAGGAATGAAATTAGATTGGTGTGGAGAGTGGGTTTCAAACCCTACCTCACGTGGCGATATCATCAGACACATTCCCTTATTTTTTTATCTATCCATATTCGAGTACATAGCTGATATTTGGGCTCTCTTGACCTTATCCCTTTTAATCGTAACCCAAAACGAGTCCGGAAAAAAGAAACGAGGGCTCCCGGCCAAACCCGCTCACATTAAGCCCACTAAAAAACGTACATCAGAGCATGTAAATTGGCAGATAAGATATAAGACAATCAAAGTAATTCATTACTGGTTTATGTCCTGGAATATTGAAAAGCTTAAACGTGTTATCGAGGATATGGATCAGAGTTCCAGAGAAACATAGAGAGTCCCGTGACAGAGGATTAGATCTTTTTCAAAAAGGCAAACCGGATGAAAGACTATGGCTTCACTGGGGCATGATCCTTGTGGCGTATCCCGTTTTTCTGGATATAGTCGTCATAACTGGGCGTTTACTCGGGCTTCAAGGTGAAGTCACCTCTGGGCAAATCAGGCGGGGAATAGTGTCTGAGTGGGGGAACAGGACAACATTAACTAGAAGCGTGAACCGGATACTCCAATCAATGAGGGACTGGAGGGTATTGGTGAAAAAGGGGAATAATAAGCCTTACACCCGGTCAAGAAAAATCGAGTCGGATAACGTGGATGTGAATCTCTGGATAATTGAAGCAATAATAAGGGCGGAAGATGCGCCGGCTCAACCCTTGACACGGCTGGAGAGGCACCCTGCCTTATTCCCGTTTAACATCAAGCTAAGTCGATCCGAATTATTAGAGTCAAAATACTTCGAGCTATCCCGACAAGGACTAAACAGACAGATGGTTTCTCTTAGATAGTGTTCTGTGGTTCAATTGATAGTACACGCATGTTTATACTCGAAAACCTAGGCTTCACAGGTTGCTGACCACCATCTTGGGTATGAAACCCTGGGAGCAGGAGCCCGCCTAGCTGGGCTGGTACATTCTCCCTGCAACGATTTCCTCGATATCCAGGATCACGTGTCTCCATTAGGCCCCTAGCCCTCCCCACCAAAACAGGGGGCTAATCGCCGCTTAAAACTTACGAAGGGAGTGGCCCTGCACCAGATGAACTATGCCCATAGAAACCCACCAACGTGATAAGGGCGTCAAGATCATTCTAGAGTGTTTCAGATTGTTAAAAACTTCGGTAACGAAGACTCCATTAGGCCCCTAGCCCTCCCCACCAAACCATGGTGAGCATCATCGCTTAAACCTTATGAGATCGTTCTCGTCCCACCACAGAGTTTCAGCGCGCGAAATTTATTTTTCCTTTTTTATCTCTTTAATATTATGTCTCTTTTCTGACTCGTCTTTAATCCAATTATATAATAATATTATGCATTCAAAGGATAACAGAATAATAATTGCAATACTGCCTAAACCTATATTTTCACCAAATATCCATGTTTTATAAAAACAAAATCCAATAAAGTTCATTATTAATATTAATCGAGCGCAAAAAAAAATATTTTGTATTATGATGTTCTTTACCAATTCCCAATTTTTTCTTTCTATATCTGAGCCATCAATTTTTTCGGTTAAGATAGTAAAACCTCTTTTATTTCTTATAGTTGAAATCGACCATGACAGCGCAATAATCGTTAAAACAATAATGAGTAAAACCGATATTTGGCAGAATAATTTGATGGGCATCAACTTTTATTAAACCTCTTCACATCTTCTCGTTCTTTCTCATCACGATTTAATCCAGCACGCGCGAAAATTACTGCACCACTTACGGCTCCTAGAGGCCCGAGAATAGCTGAACCTAATAAACCACCGATTATTAAGCCAGAAGTCGCTGATGAGACGCCAGCATCAGCCCAAACCTCACCGGAATAGTAGCAATTTATGTGTCCCTTATAACAGTTTAATTCAAAAGAGTAAGGTAATTCATATCGTGCTTTAGCTATTGTATTAATGTAAATTTTCACACCGCATTCTTTGCAAAGGACATAGTACTTCATACATTTTTCACCTGCGCGCGCCAGGCTGTTGCGATATTCCTGGAGTTAACATTTCCGTGCAACAAATATCCGAGTATGGTTTAGACTCAGCTGAAGATGGAGAAACATGAGGACGTAGCATCCATCCTCTCCAAGCTGAACCTCCACGACATAGAACAGACCATATCCCAGCCATACCACAAGACAGGCCCAGGAAGACCACCTAGAAGCCCCATGGGCATCTTCAAGGCATTATTTGTGAAGCAGCTTAGAAACATACCCAGCGACCGGGAGCTATACAGGCGCCTCTGGAACGACGAGGCCCTCAGAGAGATCTGCGACATCGAGGAACATGAGAAGCCCTACCACCCATCCCAGCTCACAAGGTTCAGGAACAGGGTCGGCCCCGAGAGGCTTGAAGCCGTGATGAACGGCCTCCTGGAGGAGCTCGTGGAGGGCGGCATCATTAAAGGCGAGACCCTGGCCCTGGACGCCACCTTCATCAAGGCCTGGAGCAGGCGAGACACGGCGGACGACAGCCGCGGCCTCTCTGACCCTGAGGCACGGGTGGGCAGGGACGGCAAAACCTATGACCTGGGGTACAAGGCTCACGTGGCTATGGACGTGGGGTCCGATATGCCGGTGGCTGTGGTGGGGGCCTCGGCCAACGAGAACGAGAAGAGGCACTTGGAGACGCTTCTGGGTAAGGCTTCCACGGTGGTTGAGAAGATTAAGGCTGTGGTGGCTGACCCTCAGTACAGCAGCAGGCGTGTACGAGACTGCATCTCAGAGTTTGGGGCTGAGCCGGTTATTCCGTTTCCGTCGAATCATAGGCGTGGTGAGCCTGTTCTCAGGGTTGACAGGTTCTTCAGAACCAGTGGGTCGGCTGTGGAGAGGAGGGTCTATGGTTTGGGGAGGGCTTCTGTGGAGAGGGTTAACTCCCGGTTGGAGTTTGTGGGTTTGGAGTGTTTGAAGCTTAGAGGTTTGAGGCGTGTCATGGTTCACGTATTGCTCTGTATAATCGTGATGTTGCTTGTGGCTGTGGCGGCTATTAGGTTGGGTAGACCTTGGAAGGCTAGGTCGTTGGCTTCTTTCTGGTGGTGAGTTGATTTAAATATGTAATTTAGCAACACGCTGGCGCGCGCGAGTCAACTGATTCTGACCCACCAAAGGATAATTAACCACTTTTTTCTTTGTGTTACAAACGTAGAACTATCGGTCAACTTCGTGCGGATTTTGTGAGCGCGCGCTAAGTTTGGATGGGATTTGAGGCTATCCCTCTTTTCGGAAAACACTCGAATTAAAAAGTCTCCAAAAAGGGAGAAAACGTCAATGAGGAATAGTTTTATTTAACATAAATTTACATTTAACATTATGAACTCTCGATTTGCGATTATTTTTCTAACCCTATTTTGTATATTCATTCCAGCGGTGAACGCTGATCCCGATGATATATATATGGAAATAATATCTCCAAAAGAGGGTTTTTCATTTTCAGATAAATTAACCGTTGAGTTTTTCATAGAAAATCGAGGAGACACAACAATCGTTTTTTCTCGAAAAAGTCATTTGGCGTTAATGATCCAAAATGAAGACTTTAACCCCTTAAATGGACCCGCTTGGATCACACTTGTTGGGGATTACGAGATAGATCCAGGAGAAAACTGGAAACTATCTGTAGACTGGTGGCCAACTGAATTATGGTATTTCAATGATATCTCGATTTCATTGGGGCATTACCTTGACTCAGAGACTCCCGCCCGTTCTGTTACTTCAAACAGACCAGGAGAGTATGGAACCACAGATTCGATTTATGGAACCCATTATCCAAGCTCTAGACAACTTGCTGATTTTAAGAAAATTGAGACAAGAATTAGATTATTAGACAAGTCGATAAACCTTCGTACTGTAGTTGGTCCAGATCCGAGAAACCCAGAAAATTGGGGAGACGTATCACCGACTTTAGAAATATTTGATGGGAGTTGGAAGAAGTTTGAAGAATCTTTTGAACTCATTTGTAGTGCAGAGAAGGGTACTATTGAACCGCGTCAGTGGTTACATAACTATGGTTACACAGCACCAGACTATGAGACAACTGATACCATTACTGTGAGTTTTCCTGGAACCGAAAAATATGTTGCCTCATCTTGTACTGGCGAAGTTAAAGTTTTGGAAAATATCTTTTTGGATAGATGGGATGTTGATTTCTGGGTGAGGGTTCAAACTGTTGAGCCTCATTTCATGGTTAATGTTTCTAGTCCTAAACCATTCACTGTCTACAAGATTGTTCTGGGTGGGATTGTGATCAGTGAAGAACGTTTCACTGTTGGCGGAGATTTTTCTGATCAGATAATTGTGAATAATATGGATGAGGTTTTTCGAGTTTCAGGTCTATCTAGGGTTCTTGAGATTTGGGTAGTTGATGCTTATCGGAATCCTGGTTTCCATCGTTATCTAAATAGTGTCGGGGCGGATGGTCCGGCTGAATGGGAAAAAATGGAATATACACCTCGAATAATTGTTGATGAAGATCCTGTATTATATCCTGTGTATCGAGTTTGGGATTTTATAACAGGCGTTTACACTGATTTGATGAACTGGATATTTGGATGAGCTATCGTGCGCGTGCGCCCGTAAAAGAGGATAAAGCGCCCTAACCATAGACGAATAATATAACTAGCTAAATGATAAACCAAGCCAACAATGGAGTGGACAATATGAAAGTAGACACCTTTTTAGTAGAACGCTGGATGAATAAATACGAAAATGGGTATACAAACTCAGGGGTAGAGTACAACGAGCATCCTGACCATTGATGATCAACTTTATGAATATCTTTTGATCTATTTATGGATAATATTTTTTTTAGTGCGAGTTTGCTAGAAAATTAACCCTCATCGGTGAAAAAAGACCAATATTTAATATCTGGGCCCTTCGAGCGAAAACGTATTTACTAGGTCAAGTAAAACCTCTGTACGAACATTTTTGCACGCGCGTTGAATTAAACATGTAATATCGCAACACGCTGGCGCGGGCGGATTAAATAATTGGTTTAGAGTGGTGTTTTTCGGGTTATCTTCATTGATTTATGATTGACTACATGTTCTTATATCATATCAAAGCCTTCAGAAACCTGAAAAAAATGAGTCAAAGAAGAAAGATAAACCACTTAATCAGTAGCAGCTGAACAGCATCCTCTAGCATTACCCCACCCATCCTCGACTATTCTAAGCAAAGTAAGCTACACTCTGCCGGAGCTCAGGCCTACCCAGACGGTGAGCCGCGATACACACAGCGTAAGCCACCATCAGCACCAGACAAACGTGAATACAAGCATTCTCCAGGCCCTGCCAGGTAAGCCTCTGAAGAGCCAGCCTGCTCTTCACCCTGCCGATCAAGCCCTCAGCAGGAGCCCTCAACCTGTGATACACGCACCTGAGGTGCTCGGGGCCCTCCACATCGATCCTGTCCTTCACCGAGAGCACCTCAGGCGGGTTCACCCTTCGCCTCATCCTCCTCCAAGGGATGACGGGGTCTATCCTCAGCCCCTCGAGGAGCCCGAAGATCTGCGGGGACTCGAACTGGCTGTCCCCGGCGAGGAGCTCCACTTCAAGGTCCTCGCCCAGCACCCTGTCTAGGAGGGAGCCGACGAGCTGCTTCTCGTTCACGTTCAGAGGCGCCTCCACGTGGCCCAGCGGAAATCCTTCGATGTCGACGAGGAAGAGGCTCTGGTATCCGAGGAGGAAGCCCTTCTTCCCCCGGCCGACACGGGCGTCGGGGTCTCCGAGGCCTCGCCGGGTGTCGTGAGGGTCTCTGCTGCTCCATGCGGGGAGGTCTGTGCCGTCGAGGCCGGCCGCCTGGACGAGGCCCGTGGCTGACAGCGGCTGGCTTCTCCTCAGCTTGAGGGCTTCCCTTCGGAGCCAGGCCTCTATGATGCGGAAGCCTTCGACACCGATGCGCTTTTTCATCTGGGTGAAGTGGGCCTCGCAGGGGACGTGGCGCCCGTATCCGCATACCCGGCGGAGGTACGGGTTGCGTCTGAGGCGTTTCACGAGGTCCTTGACGTAGGGTATCTAGAGGAGCTGGCGGAGCATCAGGGCTTTCAGGTCCCATTCGGGGTCGTATTCGACGGGTCTGCCTGGGCCGTCTTTGTGGAGGTCTGTCCAGAGGATGGGTTGGATCGGTGTTAAATCCAGGTTTTTGAATAGTAGCTTGGGGGAACCGATCTTCTTTTTTCCCATCAAGAATCAAGAGGCCGGGGCCCCCAATAAAACCCGAGAATTATTGAATTCGCCTGCGCGCGCGGGTGGTGAAATTGGATGCGATATCAAAGAAGGAAAAAGAACTATACTTGTAGCTCATGTTTGTTCTAAATGTACTAAACGAGAGAAAGAAAAACTTTTCAAGATCTTGAATAAAGGAAGAGATAAAGTTACAAAAGAAGATATCAGTTGGGTCATAGACTTATACGGAAAGTACGGTTCGATAGAATATGCCAGACAAAAGGCACGACAATTGGTTGAGGAGGGAAAATCAGCGATAAAGGATTTACCAGAAAAAGCAAAAGATATTTTTTCAATAGCTAATTTTGTCGTCGAGAGAAAAATATAAAATTTATCGTTTACATGAAGATGGATTGATAACCCTATTATTATCTATACGGTTATTTAGTAAGCAGCTCCCGTAAAGTGAGGTTTTTAAGTTTATTCTTAGGAGCGTCTTGCCACTTTAAACCTATTTTCGTTAGTTGATCTTGTGTCAATCTTAAGAATTTTTTTCTTAATCGATAAGACGCATTTAGTTTTTCATTAAGAGATCTAAGCTTTTCATCATAAGCTTCAAGCGGTTTATTTTCTTCCATATGCTCCACAATCGTTTCAGCGGCTTGTAACCCCGAAAAAATTGCTCTTTCGATCCCACCTCCGGTTAGAGGATCACATGTCCTGCCGGCGTCACCAACTAAAAGTACGTTACCAAACTGACGTTTTGGTAATGGCGCCGAAGTAGGAATGAACATTTTAGTCACTCTGATGATATCTTTTACCTTTTTATCCCTATGTAACATTATGAATCTATTTAGAGCCTCAAAAGGTTTCTTATCAAGTGATATTCCTAATCCTATATTTGCTTCATTTTCTCCCTTTGGAAATACCCAAGCATAAGAAACATTGGTTATTTTCTTGTTAATATAAATCTCTCTACATTTTTTTTCTACTGGTAGGTTTAACATCCAATATTGTACGCCAACAATATAGCTTTCATAATTGCTCAAGTCCAAATTTATTTTTTCTTTATATTTTCTTATCAAAGAACGTCTTCCATCAGCCAATATAATAAATTTTGCTTTTATTTCTTCAGTTTTATTTATCATTCCAATTTTGACTTTTACTTTTTCGATCGCATTTCCAGAAAAAACGAAATCTTTGGCAAGTGTGTCTACTAGAATTTCGCATCCTAAATTTATAGCATCTCTAGCTAGCTCCTTTTCAAACACCTCTCTATTTAGAATAAAATAGGTAGGATGCGGTATCTTAATAAGGACGTTTTGTGGAAACACGAATTTTGTATATTTTATTTTATTGCATATGGCTTTGGAATAAGGTACGTTTAAATCGTCCAAATCTTTTTTCCACTCACCCTCACCGCAATTTACAGGTTCTCCAATAGCTAATTTTTTGTCTATTAGAAGTGTTTTTAACCCTCTTTTTGACGATAATCTTGAGGCAGCTAATCCTCCTGGTCCAGCTCCTATGACTAACACATCAAAAATTGTTTCCATTTTATCACTTCCACTTTATCAGTGTTCCTAGTCCCCTCTCTCTTGGTAAAGCTCTTTTTACAATTCCAGGTTTTGTCGCATTTACAATCTCAGATTCTATTCCTTTCTCTGCTAATATGAGCAATTCCTGAACTTTTTTTATCCTAACTTTGCTAAGAGCATTAGGGTGTTTGGTGACAGGACGTTCAAGTAACGCGCGAATTATGATTTCGCCATAAGCAGAGCTAACGCATGTTAATATTATTAAATCCTTCAAAGCAATCAGTATATCTTTAAGCAAATCTTTTTCTGCCTCCATACTTCCCCACATGCTCATATCTGTAGCTTTTTTTTAAATAAAACCTCTCGCTTTCATGAAGAAGGGGGGAGGTATTCTAGCCAAACTTAACCTTGGCGCGCGCCAGCGTGTTGCTAAATTACATGTTTAAATCAACCCCCTTACCACCAGAAAGATGAAACAGACCTAGCCTTCCAAGGCCTACCAAGCCGAAGAGCCGCCACAGCCACCAACAACAAGGTGACCATACAGAGAAACATATGAACCAAGGCATTCCTCAAACCTCTAAGCTTCAAACAACCCAAGCCCACCAGTTCAAGCCTGGAGTTAACCCTCTCCACAGAGGCCCTCCCAACCCCGTAGATCCTCCTCTCCACAGCCAACCCACTGGTCCTGAAGAACCTGTCCACCCTGAGCACAGGCTCACCACGAGCCTGATTAGACATATAAGGCACCACAGGCTCAGCCCCGTGCTCCTCGATGAGGCCTCTAACCTTCTCGCTGCTGTACTGGCTGTCAGCCACAACAGCCTCGAACCCATCAACCACCAACGAAGCCTTATCCAAGAGTTCTTCGACATGCTTCTTCTCGTTCTCGTTAGCCGAAGCCACGACCACAGCCACGGGCATATCACTGTCAACATCCACCGCAAGGTGAGCCTTATAACCCAGATCATACGTCTTACCGTCCCTGCCAACCCGGCTCTCAGGGTCAGAGAGCCCGTGGCTGTCGTCCGCCGGGTCACGCCTGCTCCAGGCGTTGATGAAGGTGGCGTCCAGGGCTATGGTCTCACCTTTGATGATGTCTCCCTCGGAGAGCTCCTCCAGGAGACTGTTCATGATGTCTTCAAGCCTCTCTGGGCCGACGCGGTCTCTGAACCTGGTGAGCTGGGAGGGGTGGTAGGGTTTCTCGTGTTCCTCGATTTCGCATATCTCTCTGAGGGCTTCATCGTTCCAGAGCCTGCGATAGAGTTCCCTGTCGCTGGGTATTCGGCGTAGCCTCTTCACGATCAACGCTTTGAAGATGCCCAGCGGGTTTCTGGGTGGTCTGCCTGGCCCTGTGCCATGGTATGGTTGGGAGACCGTTTCTTCTATGTCGTCTAGGTCTAATATGGAGAGGATGGATGCTACATCCTCATGTTTCTCCATCTTCAGTTAAGGGTGAACATCTGTTGCACGTAAATGTTAACTCCACGAATTTAGCAACACGCTGGCGCGCGGACAAAAGCGGTTACTAAAAAATATGGTTAGATCATATTTGCTTTTACGTGAGTAATTAATTGTTTAAGGAATTGGTTAGCTGAAAGATCGGACGCTGGTACGTTATAATTATCTTTTTGATTAACTATTTTTTCTTCTGATAAGACGAAGCAAGCTGAGTTGTATTTCCGTTCTAAAACAAGTTTTCTGCATAATAGTTCACATCTTTGAGCGAATGAGGTAGTATTAAACTCGTTTAGAACCTTGAAATGAGGCTCGTGGACCATTCGGGTTTTATGTGTTTTAGGTCCATCCTCAAGAAGGAATAAGTAACCTAACCATGGTTGAGGTGAAGAACCAAACGCACCTTCCCTATAAGCCGTCCATAGGTCTTCAGAATTACCAATTGCTTCCTCAACTCGATTATTATAGTTCTTACCAAGATCCCCTGTCAGAGATTTCAACTCAACAGCAGCAATGAGCCTTCCATCAGATACAACAAGCAGATCCCATTTTTTACTTGGCCTGTAAAACCCAGGGATTACTATCTTTCTATTCGTAAAAATAACCGATGAGGGTATATTTGCGTTTACAAGATGTTCAACTATTGCCTCAGCGAAACCGTCCATATGTTTCCCTCCTGTAACCTTAGCTCTCGTTCCGGTATCGGAAACCCCTCTGTTTTGTTGGTCAATTCCCTGTTTGTTTCTTACCCGCCAATAATGTCTTACTGCTTCAGCGAAAACTGCATTTCTCTGTACTGATGACATGCTGTTTAAAGTAACAGATAAATTATATAATGCCTCTGGGATTGGAATCTTTTTTAGAATTGTACTTTGGAGTCGGATGCACCCATTTGAGGCTCGTTGACAGTGTTGGTCTAACCATTCCAGTACAAAATCTGAATTAAGATATTCGAACAATTTCTCAAGGATCGATTGGTTTTTTGGAACAATGTAATAAACGCTGTGGCGAGGGAAGAATTTTCCAGTGGAATCAAGCCAGAACTCGGCTTTGACCGATACATCTTTGCATAGTATCTTCGGTTTAAGGATGGATTTCATAGGGGGATTTTCATGGAAGGCGTACCAGGGCTTTTTTTTGGCGCAAGTCCTGTTCTCCAGTGCCTCCTTTATTTCCTGTTTTTCTAGGAACGTTTTGAGAGGACCAAGGTCGTCTAGGGCTCTGAGTTTTCCTTCTTTGTCGTAAGGCACGAGTATCGAATATCTTGGCTCTGGTAATATCTCGCCGTACTGTAACTCTCTTCCTGAGATCGAAAAGTGGGTGTATGGTAATAAATCGTCTTCAAAGCGCTCTGTTTTCTGTATGAATATCCTATCTGCTCCAGTCGCGATGCCGCAGCTAATCCGCTCACAGATATCTACCAGGTAATGTTCCGAAGATTCCCTCTCTTTACCATTGAATAAAGGAAGCCACGAGCTCCCATCTTTGGGTATAGTTACTCGTTTGACATCTCCTTTTCTTAGTTTGATTATGGAATCAGTTTTGGCGTCTATGTTATCAATCGTAGTAATCGTTGGATAAGTTGTCATTCCTTGAAAGACATTCTCACCAACATGCTCGATTTCAGTAACTTGGAAACCTGAGATAATCTTCCTTAATTCCTTAGCTGTGTTGACATACGTATATTTTTCAGGTGTGATGAACACGAGCCGTCCATTTTCCCCGAGTAATGAAAGTGATTTCTCGAAAAATAACATGTACAAATCGAATCTTTCGATAGCTGACTTGAAAATCGGCTTGTACAGGTTTTTTTCTTCATCTCCAAGAGCCGTGATCTGAACATATGGAGGGTTACTTATGATATACTCGAACTCAACTGATTCCCATAACAAGAAATCTGCATGGAGTATCGTGATCTGAGGTACGTTCTCATATTTTTTCTGGGCAACCTCGAAATGAACCGGGTCCAGCTCAATACCTGTAATCAAGGGGAGCTCTGTTTGATGGGCCTTGCACCATCTTAGAATCCCGTCAATGAAATCTCCCGGGCCACATCCAGCATCGAGTATCCTGTCTGTTCTTAACGGGAGTCTCTTCTCGAAGAGCTTTGCCACCATGTAATCGACGGTTTTTTTTGGCGTCTGGAAGTATCCCTTGGCTATCAAATATGGTTTCCATTATCTATGGGTGGTATTTAATCATTACAAGGTAAAAACCAAAATTACTATTCCAGTTCAGAATGTCTTTTTAGAATAGTATTAATTGGTTTAGACTGGCTTCGCTTTCTTTTTGGTTTTTCATCCAACGGAGCAAAGTTATTCTTAATTGTTGAATAGACACGTGAAGAGGAACACAGGGACTTTGCATCTTCACAGAAATCAGCTTGAATTAGATAGAACGAGGTAGAAGGAGCTTTATGCATTATGGAGATTGTTCAAAAAGATGTGCTGATCGACTTTTCATTGTAAAGATATTATATGCACTTGACATTTAATATTAATATGGGTAAGAAAAATCTTCTCCTATTTCTTGGTGCTGGATTTTCCAGTGATGCGGGATGCCCACTTCAAAACAATTTTTTTGAACACGTCGAACAGAGATTTCCCGGAAATTTATCTCTTGAGTCTTATATGGGCATAACAGCTGCACAACATTTGGCTCTCTCTTTTAAAAAATTCGGGAATAAACCTACAATGGAAGATGCATTTTGCGTATTAGACTATGTATATTTTATGAAACCTGACAATTATCAACTAGCATGTAATACAAGAGAAGGATTCAAAAAATCAGAGGAATCAGGTTTAGGCGTATCTAAAGCACGAGAATTTTTTCTAAAGGGTTTAAGAGATATATTTTACTATAATCGTGCACCAAAAAGATACTGGGAATTTGAATTATATCACCGTTTTTTTACAGAATTAATGGAGAAATACAATATAGCCATCATCACGCTTAACTACGATTTAGTTTGTGAATCAATTTTAAAGAATATTCCCCAAGTTCACCCAATGACTTTCCCCGTGATTACACCCGATTTTTCCGTTTCTCCAGTCCCTCTGTTAAAATTACATGGATCAATCGATTGGAGAGAAACACCTTTTGACCCTCCTAACATAATTCCGCCTACGTGGAGTAAACGCATCGATAGATATGGGAAATATCATCATATTTGGAACGAAGCTGAAAAAGCAATTTTCTATAGTGATAAAATATTATTCATTGGGTGTTCAATGCCCTCCACAGACCAACATATTCATTATTTGCTTCAATTTGGATTAGCAAACCGTTTTGATAAAACAAGGAAAAAGGATATCTATGTTGTAAAGCCGCATTGGAGATGTTCAGATAAATTAAATTATAACTATCTGGCTGAAGAAAAAGAATACAATGTGAATTCAATAATTCCAATTGAGAGCAAGTTCAAGGAATTCGTAAACTCCGATTTCATTACTCTAATTCAATAATTATAGGGGCCCTAAATCATTGCGCGCGGGCTAATTCAATAATTCAAGTTTAATTGGGATAGCTACCTCACATCATCCTGAGAAAAGGTGAAAGAGGCAGGTTCTCCCAAGCTACTATTCGAGAACCTAGATTTAACCCCCATTCATCTCACCCTCTGGACAAGCCTCCACAAAGACGGCCCAGGCAGACCCGTCGAGTACAACCCCGAATGGGACCTCAGGGCCCTGATGCTCCGCCAACTAGAACAGATACCCTACATCAAAGACCTGGTGAAGCGCCTCAGGAGGAACACCTACCTACGCCGGGTTTGCGGCTACGGTGACAAGGCCCCCTGCGAAGCCCACTTCAGCCAGATGAAGAAGCGCATCGGCGTCGAGGGCTTCCGCATCATCGAGACCTGGCTCAGAAGAGAGGCCCTGAGGCTGAGACGGTCTCAGCCACTATCAGCCGTCGGCCTCATCCAAGCCGCCTGCGTGGACGGCACCGACCTCCCCGCCTGGAGCAGCAGAGACCCCCACGACACCCGACGGGGCCTCGGAGACCCCGACGCCCGGCTAGGCCGGGGCAAGAAGGGCTTCCTCCTCGGATACCAGAGCCTCTTCCTCGTAGACATAGAAGGATTCCCATTGGGCCACGTCGAAGCTCCGTTGAATGTGAACGAGAAACAACTCGTAGAGGCGCTGCTGACCCGGGTGCTGGGAGAGTGCATCGAGGTGGAGCTCCTCGCCGCCGACAGCCAGTTCGAATCACAGGCGGTCTTCGACCTCCTCGAGTCCCTGAAGATCGGCTCCATAATCGCCTGGAGGAGGCTCAAGAACCGGGAAAATCCGCCTGATGTGCTCACGGTGAAGGACCGTATCGACGTGGAGGGCCCGGAGTGGATGAGGGTCGTCTACAAGAGGCTGCGGGCTGTGGTGGAAGGCTTCAATGGCAAGGCGAAGAGCCGGCTGGCGTATCAGCGGCTGACCTGGCAGGGGTTGGGGAACGCCAGCATCCACGTTAGCCTCGTCTTGATGGTGGCTTACGCTGTGTGCATTGCCGCATACGGTATCGGGAGGCCAGAGCTCCGGCAGAGCGTGGCTTTCTTCTCCTGAGGGTGGAGACGGAGGAGGGGTTGGTTAGAGGATGTCATGTGTCTGTTGGTGTCGGGGAGGCTGTTTGCGGTGTTGGTTCTCCTCGGTTGATGGTCATCGTATGAGTCTTGAGCTGGATGTACTTGGGGATGGGGGTAGTGGCTAGCTGAAAAGCGTATCATTAGCCCAAAAAACTCAATTATTGAATCCGCCCGCGCTAAATTGTTCTTGCGATGGGCCTGCTCGCCGGATGAACCTGATCGGCGGCGTAGACAGCGAGGACCAAACTGTGGGTACTCATTGACGTAAAAATGTGACGAAACCTTCAGTGTCTCCATTAATTGCATATTTAAGTAGTCTTTCAATTTGAGGTCCATCAATTACTCGAAAAATTGTAGGGATCTTTGGAATCTGAGTTTTTTTGGGTATAAAAATAACTGGAATGATTCTTGGCTTACCAATTTCATTTTGAACCTCTTTGCAGATTTCACATATTCGAAGGAGATTTTGTATCTTTTTTTGGTCTACGTGATTAATGTCACAATCTACTACAAATAAATATTCATTTTCCTTATAAGCTAAGATATCTGCGCTAAGATTACGCCCATAATCCAAATGAATAATTTCTTTTTCCCCAAGCCTAACTACTGATAATCCACCTATAGATAGTAACCAAGAAATTGCCTCTTCAAATAGCCAACTTGGATCATGACGTACACTCTTTTTTAGTGGAGTAGTTTCCTCAGGATTGAGTAATTGATTTTTTAATTGGTCAAGATTATAGAATTTTCTAAATGCATTTATTAGTGGCTCTAAAGTATTTTCAAGTGGAGGAAAACTACGTTTATAGTCAATTTTTATTTTTGGGAACTTTACACTTATTAATCGAGCTTCTATAAGATCATTTGGTTGAATTTTATTAAATGTAACTTTATCAATATACGAGACAGAATCATTCTTGTCATTCTGAGATGTTAATAGTTTAAAGCGTCTTTCATATGTTTTATAGAAATTTCTTTCCTCTTTTTTGTTGTATACATTAATTTGTAAATTAGATAGATGTTTATGAGCTTTAATATTAAATGTTACTTCATTTTCTTTAATTTTGAGGTCAATAATCTTTCCCTTTATTGGTAACCCAATAAAGAATGAATTCTCATTTCCTTTTCCATATCCTTCAATTTTGAGAGTATCATTTATCCATTGATTGATATTATCAAAACCCATCGAAATAATTAAATCCTCGATTTCATTAGATGATTCCCAACCTTTATGTCTATGCAAAAGTTGATGATCAGAAGCAGCCCCTAAGAGTTTTCCTTCAGAAAAATGCCCGAGATAAGGTGGATGTTCAGTAATTTGTAAAAATTGGGGATTAAAAATACCCATCGTAATGGCTTCTTCTTTACGAGTTATGGTGTCATAGATACGGAAAACTCCACCTCTACTTAAACCGGAAGAACGGGATCCGAATGTAGGGCTTTTATCAGTAAAACATAAAAGATGAATGTTTTTCGCTTTCGGTATGTATAAAGATTTTTGTATTTTTTTAATATTTTCTACTGGTTCTTCGGAGAAATACATGGAACTAACAAGATTAATCCATTGATAGTCTCGCCCGATCGGAAGTTTGAATGCTAATATTCTTAGGTCAAATGAGATAAAGTAATCTTTGAAGGCATTATATACTTCTGAGACATTTACCGACATTCATTATTACCTCACATTAATTCACGATCGTGATGATTCGCATATGTTTAGTTAAATTATCAGGTTATATTATCCTTGCCATAGGCCTCGATGACGGTGGTGGAGCCCCTTCTGCGGCGTAGACGGCGAGGGCAGAGACCGGAATCTGTCGTCGATGATCTTATGTGGGCTTGGCGCCTTTCATGTTTTCTCTGGCTATCTTGAAGATGTCTTCATAGCCAAGCGTCTCGAAGTACGGCGGCTCGTCTATGTCTACGAACAAGCTTAACGCTTCTTCTATGCAGCCTGGGGCCCACCTCTTAACCAGCTCTCCCACCATGCTGCAGCAGACGGGGCATACCGTGCACTCCCCGAAAACGGTCTCATGTGATACGCTGCACTCCGGCAGCGGCCTACCGCACCAGTCGCACCTGGGCCAGTACTCTTCGGGTACGGTGCCTTGATCAGCTTCCCGCCCCATATCCATACCTCCGGGTAGAGTGATCAACGAATAGACGCGAAGACACGCCCTCACACGACATACGCGACACCTCTTAGGATATCCTGATAGTACACGTTGTTCAGGAGGTATTAAATATATTGTATGGATATCCATAAGATAAAGGGGATGATGGTTCCTGCCGATTCAATTTGAGATGAGCGTCGTAAAGGTTGGGAACAGCCTGAGAATGACCATTCCGAAGGAAATCGCAAAAGCAATGAACCTAGTAAAAGGAGACACGCTTCTAGTCGGCATGAATAACGGAGACATGATAGTAAAAAAGAAGGTTTGATTAACAGCTTCATATCATTAAAAGACTCCGACGACACCGGCTGGCACCTCAGGCTCCACGACAGAGGGCTCCTCGATGGAAGAGAGGACGCCTTCAACCGCATCCTGGAGGAGCGGGGCCTGGAGTGGAAGCACGAGGAGTTCCTGGGCTGGTCTCACATATCCATATACAGGCCAGGCCACAGGTTCCCCGGCTGGAAGTCACATGGATACAAATCCTAGTGCTCCACGTGGAACGTGGGATAATAGTTTAACCTATAACAATTTTTTTCATGAAAATAGAGCACCCATCGAAGCCCAGCCGATTCTTCGAGGCCTCCAAAAATTAGGGAGTGCTCCACGTGGAGCACTGAGACTATTATGTCTCTTCCTCGGGTTGAAAGATGCTTTTATCCCCTAATATCGAAGCCTTTTTGATTCTCCAAGTTCTATAAAAACAGGTTAACTATAAAGAAAAAGTTTTTTAAAATTATAATAGTAACTATATATTGTGAATAAAAAGGAGTTTAACAACAAACGATAGTAGATAGAGCTCCTCATTATGAGAGCCCCTTTGAAAAATTAGAAAAAGTATATCCGCTACACGCTGAACACTACAGTAGCTTTAAGTACATTTTTCGATACTTAGAACTAGTAGAATATAGATTTAAAAAAGAAATTGAAGATTTTAAAAAAATACAATCTGAAAGAGAAAAAGCCATCTCATATGAGGATAATATTGAAGTAGGAAAAAAATTATTTTGGATAATTGAATTAATACAACTCGATATAGAAAGTTTTTATTTGTTTGCTAGAATCCTTTATGATAGAATACCGTATATTTTAATGCCTTTAGAATATTTAGTAGTGAAAAAAGGAGGTGAACCAAAGAGGGATAGTTTTCACAGTTATTTAAATTGGTTCCAAAAACATAAGGATATAGTGTTAGATCCAGATTATATTGAATTATTGAATAAGATTAAAGTTTCTTTTATTGAAAATATTAAAAAACCAAGGGATGAGATTATTGTTCATCAGAAAAACAGATCATTTATTCAAGGTATCAACATGGAAGGTACTGTAGTTCGTCAGGAAATCAAGGACATTAATAAATTTGAAAAAAACAAAGATATTCATAAATTTGATAATGTTAGTTCCCTTGTGCATAAAATACTTGATAGCTTTAATGTTTTAGAGAACTATTATTGTAAAAAATTGAGATCAAGCTTTGATATATGCGCATGACCAACTTAATTTCTTCACTTCTTCTTCCTGTCTCTGGGCAGCCTGGGCTTCAGCCCTAGGGCCTCGGCGTGTTTCTTGATGTCGCCCCGGACCCGGCTCATGCCAGCCCCGTGTAGTTAACCGATCCCACTCCTTTGCCGAGCTGGCACGAGGCTAAGATGAATGAACAGGAGCTTAAACAACATTTAGCGAAACTAGTAAAAGAGAAGTTAGATGAGATGATGTAACATCGTGATATTCTTGTAACATGAGAATGACTTGAATAAAAAGAAGAAGATTTTATATACCTAAAAATAAGTGAAGTATTTTGACTAACATGAGTGATGTCAGGTTCGATCTCTCACCAGTAGAAGAAAAACCATCAAGAAAATACAGGAAGGGAAGCAAGTATGATCCAATCATAGACGCTTTTCTAGAATCAGAGGACGACCTGGTGACAGTAGAGGTTGAGGGCAAAGACGCTAACTATCTTCGTACACAGCTCAAGAAACGAATAGATGCCAGGGATCTTCAGGACAGGATCGAGGTCTCAGTAGTAAACAACAAGGCGTACCTTGAAAAATAAATACCGATCTTCATATTTTCTCATTTATCAAGATATTGAGTGTAGAATAAGTTATGTTATACTTGTTGAATTGCTGTCCTTGTTCCTTGCTGATATTCTTTGAGCAGCTTCGTGATTATGAGGCCTGCGATGTGTTGTTTGAACTCGGTCTCGCCGTACTTTATGGTGTATATTCTGTGGTGACCGCCCTTTCCCGTGGTCTCCGTGTAGGTGAGTAGCCTTTCTTCTACCATGTCGTTGAGATAGTTGATGACGCTGGCCCTGCTGATGGAGCCCCGGAGGCTCTCGTTCACGTTGAGCCAGACGGCTCTGCTGTTGGCGCCCTCGGGCTGTACCCGCCAGAGGTAGCGTAGCGACTCCACCTGCCAGTCCTTGAAGAACATCTCGTAGCCCGTCTTCGACAGGTCCATTTCTAGAGACATGAATGAAAACATCACCCAGATCAGATATTTAAGTTATATCTTTCTCTAATTGATGGAAAAGACCAGTTTAGAGTGGAGCCAATCGGATTACTTCACAAGTCATTTAACCCGGGTTAGAGGCGGGGATCGAACATAGATTTACTGGTAAAAAACAAGTTCACTACCTAAGGGTCGGCTGTGATGAACTGGTGTCCTTTGAAACAATCACCTACTTAGCGTAAGCTGGCCAGGAACCTTTTTCATGTTTCAACACAAGCAACACGTCAGCGCCCCACTTTTAACGCCTCACCTCACATAAAGTATCCTGAGTTATACTCCCCGACTCGCCTGAGGTAGAGGCCAGCCATAACCCCGACTAACATTCCCACCAGGTGAACGCCGTGCGCCACCCGGGACGGGATGAAGAGGCCGGTGAGGTCACCTAACGCCCACACGGCGGCTGCAGCAACCATGGGAAGAGGCACCATGCCGTAGAAGTAAACCACCCTGAAGGGCTCCAGGACCGCCAGCGCGCCCATCACACCATAGATGGCTCCGGATGCCCCCAGCACCGGCACCAGAGGGCTACCCGCCGTTAGGTAGTAGCCTACGTTTCCTACGATGCCGGATACGATGAATAGTGTGGCGAAGAGCCTGTTGCTGATCCTTCTCTCCAGGGCTGATCCGAAGAGGAAGAGGGCGAACATGTTGAAGAGCAGGTGGGAGAAGTCCAGGTGCAGAAATATGGATGTGACGAGGGTCCACGGGTAACGTGTGGCGAGGGCAGGCGTGAAGGCGAGGTACACCCAAATGCGTGTCCCCTGCTGGAGGAGGTAGACTATAGTGGATGCTGCTATGAAGACGAAGGTCCATTTGGGTTGATGCTCAGCCCACATGGTATTGCTGATCCCGACGCGTGCGGATAAACAATTAGATGGGTTGTTGCGGCTCCCCTGTCTTCAGGTGGCGCGACATTAACCCCATGGGGCGCCTCTTTACTCTAGGCTCCTTGGTTTGGCGATGATCTCCCTGACCACCATGTCGAACAGGTTATGGCTGTAAGCCGACTTGACGCCTGAACTAGACCATTTTGTTACTCTCTTTTTCTCTAAATAGGGATAGCTGTCGCCGCTGCTCAGTTGTTACCACCAGTTCGCTGCTTCGCTGATGAGGATAGATTATGGCTTCATCCCAGAGCTGTTTTCTCACACTGGTAGCTATCCCAATTTTTACTCTGCTCCTCTCCAGATCAGGGACCAGCCTACCCATTTTGAAGAGATGGACCTGGCATATTACTAGAGGCCTTGTTTTCCCTCGTGAGCTCTCAGCTGCACTGTCAGGCCCGGACAGGACCAGGTAGTAGTCGGCTAGCTTATCCTTGTTGCTGTCCAGGAGGTTCTCCTTCTTGCCGTAGAGTTTGATATTTACCGTCTTACCTCGGAGTGGTCCATCTTTGAATCGCCCGTCTATTCCTTTAGAGGTGGCGCTCTCATCTAGTTGAATATTGAATATCTTTGATGCTATGTACTCCCCGATGTGGCTTGTTAGCGCGGGTCTACTAATTATCTTGGAGATCCCGTCTGATAGCTTGTTACGGTGATGGATCAGGGCCGCGAGCTCCTCCAGACTCACAGAGTCAATACCTCTCCCTGTTCAACCTTGATGACGTTGCTGAAGTGGCTTTTAAGTTGGTCCGGGTGTTCTGTGTGGATGGGGACTATCTTCCTCGGGTTTATCGCCCGGATCATCTCCACGATCTCTGTGCCTGAGGCGTGCCCCGACGCGTGAAGACCGTCGTCCCCTGTCCTCCCGTACTGTTTAAGGTCGAAGAGGCACAGCCAGTTATCGATCCTCCTGGCGTCCAGCTCCATCTCCTCGTCGAAGGGCTCAGTGACGCTGCGGATGTACACGCTGCCCGGGACGGGCTTGACGTCGATGAGCTCGTTCACTTGGAAGTAGTTACAGTAGAAGATGTACTCCGACTGATCTTTACTCAGGTCAGTGTAGCAAACGGTGTTGCCTCGGTCCAGGTACTCCCGCTCCCACGTATCATAATCCTGCTGGCATATGTTCTCAGGTATGCATAGCCCCTCGATGCTGGATGGGAGGTTTGTTCGGCCGGCTGTGCCCCACCCCTTCCTCTCCGCGTACAGGCACAGGTGCGGGTCATCGAGCCCGGGGTAGTCGTCGGTGATCTCTGCGAACAGTTCCAGCTGGTATGCCTGCTTGAAGCCGATCACCAGCTTCCTGCCTGTGGCCTTTGCTATGTTGTGGAAGGTTTTGAAGCGGGCCAGGTCACGCATAGGGTAGTTGACCACCGCCAGCCCTTGGGTGCCTTTAATGATCTCGGAGGCTCTATGGTAGACGTCTGTCTCGGTGGTTCCCTGTGACTCAGTGATACGTGTACCCTCAACCAGTAAGAGGTTAACGTCCATTCGGCTCACCTCCTCCACCATACTGCAGGTATCCTGTCCACGGTACCCGTGGAACCTAAAGTCACCCGTATAGAGGATGGTTCCCTCGCCAGTGTGGATAACATAGGCCGTAGCTCCAGGCAAGCTGTGGTCAACCAAGTAGGGAACTATCTCAACGTCGCCTATCCGGGTCTTCTTGCCGGGCTCGACTATTCTTAGCTTCCTCTGCTGGGTGCCCTCCCGTTTGGTGACCTTGGTGTACCCTCCTCCCCTCTCCGATGGCCGTATCTGGAAACTAGGAGTAAGCTCCAGGTACTCATTATACCCTCCTGAGCCGGTCTCTTGGAGGGTCTTCAGGACGGCGTAGGTTTCCCGGCTCATCACCAGCTCTATGTCGGGCCTGAGGTGGTGTACGTATGCTGCATGATCCATGTGGCCGTGGCTCAGCAGCACCGCGTCCACTGTACGCTCCTCTTTTCCTTTACCCATGTGGCCCAGGTAGTCTGTCCTGTAGACTCCAGGTATGTCAGGTAGCAGGCCTGTCAAGAAGAAGTCGCCCAGCCCGTTGCATTTCCTGGGGCCGAGGAACTCGCTGAAGTAACGGCCTGACTGTCTGAAACTCATACCAAAATCAAGGAAGATCCGGGTGTCCTGGTCCTCAAGAAGGATCTTATTTCCTCCAATCTCGCCGACACCACCATAGAAGGTAAGAGAAGTCATGAAGCCAGATATATCTGCAAGCCACTATAACTTTTTCTTTCACATAGAAATATCCACTTAACCCGAGGTCTGAAATAGTTACCTGCAGATAATTGTTTGAAACTGTAATGGACGCATCGCTACTTCAATGGTTAAGACAGAACAAGGGACGACAGTTTGCATCCCCACGAGGCATAATATTCGGGAGAAAGCCCCAGGATATCATTCTTGAGGACGTCAGGGAGGACATACAGGAGATCCACATATCGTTCAGTAAACGCAAAACCCTCGCCTTGCCATTACATTTCTGGATGTTCGACAGAGCGCTCGGTTATCTCAGGTTCTACCGAGAAAAAGCGTTCCCAATCGGAGCTGCGATAAGGCCACCGTATCTGAAAGATTCCATCGAAGGCGAGATATGGAGGGAGCCTAGACCTCATAAGACCCCATACAGGGTTGCACCGTTCATACTTGACTTCTTGGTGCTAGCAGGACTGGCAGAGTACAGATACGTCCAAAGCCTTGACTCAGGTAGAAAGGTTCAAGGAGTCCAGTTAGGACTTGGTGCACCAAGGCCTGGCCCACTAGGTGCCACACCTCTGCCGCCGCCTTCACCTATGCCTCCTAAAACAGCTTTCCTTGACAAATACAAGAGCATAATAGAGGAATGGACTGAGCAACACAAGGAGCAGATCATCGAGAGCCGCCTTAACTATACGTGGCAGCGCAAGTCTAGGTTTGATTGTGAGCAGTCAAGGAATCAGGTATCTAGGGAAATCATAGAATCTAGGATCAGGAACGGTGGTGCATTGGACCTTGAAACCCTAGACAAGGTGATAGAGTGGGGGTTCAACAGGAAATACCCTGACAGGGACCCGTTGAAGGCTCTTGAGATAACCAAGAAAGCGTTTGACTACCTGGACGACGGAGATCTGAAGCAGGCCACTTTGACCCTTCTTGGCGTAAGAAACGTTGGCATATCCAGGGTCTCCAAGATCATAGGTCTCTACGATCAGGAGAATCTGTGTATATATGATAGCAGGGTGGGCTATGCCCTACGAACCATGAGGCATGAGGAAAAACGAATCATATTGATACCGCCCTCCCAGGGCCGGGACGGAGATGCACTCGTTTCCTATAAGGTGTGGGCAGAGCAATATGAGCAAATGATCTGGATAGCTGAGGTGATGCGTGATTATATGAATAGACAAGGATGCACCTATCGGTTAGCCGATGTTGAAATGGCTCTTTTCATGGTGGGAAAATGAAAACGCTTGTAATCGTTCCATGTGGAAAATCAAAGATATGGAGGAAATATCCTCATCATGGTCCAGTTGAAGCTAAAAACGTCTACACTGGGTCACCATTCATACTTAATCGAAGATACGTTGAACATTTTAGAAATGATTGGGTTATTCTATCAGCAAAATATGGGTTAGTCCAACCAGACTATATGATTCCTGAGGACTATAATGTAACCTTTAACGATCCTGATTCCAACCCAATTTCCATTCAAGAATTATCTAATCAGGTAACAAAATACTCCGATTACATGTGCATCGTTGCCCTTGGAGGAAGAACTTACTCTGACATTGTTCGTGAATTATTCAAAGAGAAGCAGGTAATTTCACCAACTTTTGGTCTGCCAATCGGAAAAGCGATGAGCAAAGTGAAAAATGCAATTGAATCAAACACACCTTTCATATGCCCCGAGAAATAATCAAACACATGGAAAGGGATCTCGAAGAATTAATCCACCCTGAAAAATTCTACTCTAGAGATGAAGTACTGCAGCGAAATGGACCTGTGCCAAAGGCTCCAGGGGTTTACGCGTGGTTCTTCAAAGAAACACCATCAAGGGTGCCTCTTGAGAACGGTGTTATTCACGACGGGCTTCATCTGTTGTACGTGGGAATTTCTCCTTCCAAGCCTCCGAGACAGGGAAGGCTGAGCAGTCAGAACCTGAGTAAGAGGATAAAGAATCATTATAGAGGCAATGCAGAGGGCAGCACCCTTAGATTAACTCTTGGTTGTTTGCTTTCTGAGAGGCTTAGTATTGAGCTTCGTCGGGTGGGGGATGGTAAACGTATGACCTTCTCAACGGGGGAATCCTTGTTATCTGATTGGATGAGTGAGAACGCTTTTGTGGCTTGGGTTGTTCATTCCGAGCCCTGGCGGCTAGAGGATTATGTAATTAGTAGGTTGTCACTTCCGTTGAATCTCAAGGGTAATGAAAAACATCCTTTCCACAGGACTTTAATCTCAGTTAGAAGGCAGGCAAAGAGGAGAGCACGAGCTCAATCAATTCTGCCTAAGTAAAATGCTAGTAAATGCGCGCTCGTACATCAAGTTTAGTTAATATATTAACTCAACAAAACATAAGATTAGAACCAACCATTTTAAACGCGTGTATCGCCCAAGGATAATACAACTTTTAACTATCTTTAAACGTAAAAAACGTGGGGATGGGTTTGTCTGACGCATATCCCTTCAGGCATAGTACCACCCATCCCCACATTATCGAGGCTAACAATGTTCCAGAGGGTGAATGAGAGAAAAATGTTCACAGATCTCATTAAAGGCTTGATTATCGGTTTCGGCCTGAGGTTCTTCATAGGATCAATACTCGGCTACAGAATAGGAACATACCGAGAAGAATAATGCTCGTTTTCCAGAGTAAGTGATGCTAAAACTCTTTAATTCTACCGTTAAGAGGCTCTAAAAAGCCCTAAAAACCTAAAAGAAGCCAATTAAGGCTGACTCTCCTCCAAAACAATGGTGAATTCACCGCTTAAGTGTTACGGGTGTGTGACGCAACTACATCACCGCTTAAAGGTTACGAGCACGCGCGCTTCCAGGGGAGGAGATGAAACCTCGTCTTTGTTTTTCTCATCACCATATCCATACACACTGGACACGTAATATCGGGACTTGGGTCCTCTATTCTTTCCCAGTTTCCTGAATAGGACATGTACTTTCTCCTACAGAAAGAATAATATCGCTTAAATGATATGCGGGGCACACGCTC
>Ga0307378_10002837_pt1 | contig 25919 bp, 22 predicted proteins | sample UN1MG_FD_202238 | JGI IMG/M metagenome (GOLD analysis project Ga0307378, IMG submission 202238) | Soil microbial communities from Risofladan, Vaasa, Finland - UN-1 | ecosystem: Environmental > Terrestrial > Soil > Coastal area > Acid sulfate soil | place: Finland: Risofladan, Vaasa | collected...
TTCAATGTCTGCGGCAGTGAACTCAATGGTTATCATGGATGCACCTCATCCACTACAGATTGTGCGCTCCATGATACAGATTTCTGTCCTGCTGAAAAGCGCGATTCATGCCCTCCTTTGGTATAGTCACCGGCGTCGGAGTGGAGGACCTGTATTACGGCTACCCCCACGACCACGTCCCCTCCCCGCCCGAATGGACGGTGGCGAGAGAAGCAGTCCTGGACCAATGGGTGGCGGCGGGCAAGCTGGTGCTGACGATTGACTACAGCCGCATCCCCGAACAGATCGACGACGCCTACGCCCGTTCCCAGGCGCGGGGCTACGTCCCCTTCGTGACGGTGCGCTCGCTGGGTCTGCTCATCATCAACGAGGGCCACGAGCCGGATTGAGGGGTTCAGCCGGTTTGATCGTTGGCGACAAAACGAGACCAGGAGGTAAACGCAAATGCATGCACGACCAAAGGTTGGATTCATGGCCATCACCTGGCCCGGTCTTTATCAGGCCAGTACCGAGACCGGCGATGCGTGGATTCAGACGGAAGATACCATGCAGGCCCTCCAGGGGTTGGAGCAGGCCGAGGCGCTGGACCTGGTGGTCCACACGGAGAGAGTGGTCAGCGAGATCGACGAGGCCATCGGGGTCGTCGAGCGCTTTCTGGACGAGGATTGCGATTGTATGGTCCTGTTCGTGCAGACCTGGAACTGGGCCGCGCGCATCGTGCAGGCCGCTCAGAGGTTCGCCCGCCCCATCGTGCTGTGGGCGCTCCCTGTCCCTCGCCAGTGGTCCATCGGCGGGTTGGCGGTCACGCACGGTTCCTTCGACGAAGTGGGGATCGAACACACGGTGGTGTACGGGATGCCCGAGGAGCCCGCGGTGAGGGAGCGCATCGTCCGCTACGCCCGGGCGGCTCGCGTGAAGAACGTGCTGCTCAAGTCCCACTTCGGCTCCATCGGGGGACACGGAATGGGCATCCACGCTGGCCTGATTGACCCCAACCAGTGGTTGCGAGAGTTCGGCATCCTGGTGGGTTATACCGACATGTACGAAGTGGTCCACGAGGGCGAGAGGTTTTCACGTGAGGAGATTGAGGCGTACCACGAACGACTCAGGTCGGAATATGGGGCAGTACCGCCGCTGGATCAAGTCACCGAGCGGGCCATCCGCCTCTACTTTGGCATCGAAAAGATCATCGAGCGGGAGGGCTATGACTTTACCGGCGTCAACGACATGTTCGGCCTCTCGGATAACTACTGCTCCATGTGCCTGGCCCAGAGCCGTCTCAGTTCCCGTGGTTTCGTCACGGCGTGCCTGAACGACTCCAATGGCGCTCTTACTGCCTACATCCTCAGCTTGCTGAGCGATGGTCCGCTGTTCACCGCCGACGTCAACCTGGTGGACAAGGCAAACAACGTGGTGCGCCTGATAGACGATGGGGCCGCCTCGATCCACCTGGCCAGGAATCCCAAGGAGGTGAGGTTGAGCTACCAGCCAAAGCTGGAGTGCAAGGCGAGCGGCGTGTGCACGGGGCTGGTGGCCAGGCCTGGCCGTATTACACTGGCTCGCCTGGGCCGGGTCAAGGGGCAGTACGTCATGCAGATCGCTCCGGGCGAAGCGATTGCAGGGGACGAGGCGTGGATTCAGGAGTGTGGGTACCCCATGTGGCCGCATGCCTTTCTGCGCCTGGATGGGGATCTGGATGCCTTTGTGCAGCATCTGCGCTCCGAGTACATTCACATGGCCTATGGCGACTTGCGGGATGACCTGGTAGCGGTCTGCGGGATGCTCGGTATCGAGCCCATCGTGATCTAGTCGAGCCCATGTCGTAAAACTCAAGGTTGTAACCTATGACGGATTCATTTCACGAGCACCCATCCATTGATGTCCACGTGCACGTTCACCCGGACAGAGCGGCTGAGCTGGTGGACATCATGGAGGCCAACCATCTGAGCCAGGTGGTCAACCTGGGCATCCTCGAGGGGCTTGGTATCCCGTTCGAGGAGGGGATGCGCGCCTACCGCAAGGTATTGGGCGAGCGCATGGTCTATTTCAGCACGCCCGACTTTACCGATACCTCGCCCGGCTTCGGCGAGCGCATGGCAAAAGACCTGGAGCGCAAGGTGGAGGCCGGCGCGTGCGGGCTCAAGATCTTTAAGGAGCTAGGGCTGCGCCACAAAGACGGTGCCGGCAACCTCATCCCCGTCGATGATCCCCGGCTAGACCCCTTGTGGGCCAGGGCCGGCGAACTGGGTGTTCCCGTGCTCATCCACACCGCCGACCCGGTGGCCTTTTTCCTGCCCCTGGATGAAAGCAACGAGCGCTGGGATGAACTCCAGCGACACCCCGACTGGCATTTCGGCGCTCCCGAGTTCCCCAGTCACGACACCTTGCTGGCCCAGCGCAACCGCGTCATCGAGCATCACCCCGGTACGACGTTCATCGGCGCGCACCTGGGCAACTACCCGGAAAACCTGTCCTACGTGGATGCCTGTCTGGACCGCTACCCCAACTTCCACGTAGACACCTGCGCCCGCATCGGCGAGATCGGCCGTCACCCGGTCGAGGAGGCGCGGGCGTTCTTCCTCAAACACCAGGATCGTGTGCTCTTTGGCACCGATTTGGTGCTCGGCTGGGATGCCTTTGGTGAGGGAGAGGCCGAGGAAGAGGATGCGGCAGAGTTCAAGCGCTTCTACGACGCGCACTGGCGGTTTTTCGAGACGGACGAGCGACAAATCGAATACCCTGGCTTCCCGATCCAGGGTCGCTGGAAAGTGGACGCGATTGACCTCCCTGGCGAGGTGCTGGAGAAGCTGTACGTCAGAAATGCACAGCGGTTGATCCCCGGGCTCCAGAGGTGACGTCGAGATGGACGCACGATCCATGGGCAAGACGCGCCGGTTGCAGCAGTGTGCGACGGACCGGGGGGTTTTCTCCATCCTGGCGGTGGACCATCGCCAGGGCCTGTGCGATCAAGTGGAGAACCGGGTTCTCGTCGTCGGCGAATTGAACGTAGATCTGATCGTGAGCGGGATGGCTGCGCTGCCCGCGCTCGGTAAGGAGATCCTGGCCAGCGGTTTCCACCTGGTGATGGGCAGTTCCTCCGCCATCTGCGCCGCAGGCCTGGCCCGCCTGGGCCTCCAGGTGGATTTCCTGGGCAAAGTCGGCACCGATACCTACGGGGACTTTAGCACCGGGCAGTTGCACGCCCTGGGCGTGGGTACAGATCACGTGATCCACGACGGCGGCGTGCAGACCGGCGTGACGGTTTCGCTGGCCTACCCCGACGACCGCGCGCTGATCACGTACATGGGGTGCATTTCCGACCTCCGGCTGGACGACGTCGACGTGTCTATCCTGCCGGACTATCGTCACCTGCACGTCGGCTCGTATTTCCTTCAACAGGGGCTGCAGCCTGGATTAGTGGATCTGTTCCGCCAGGCGCGTCGCGCGGGGCTCACCGTCTCGCTGGACGTGGGCTTCGACCCGTCCGAGGAATGGGGGGACGATAACCTGGTGGCGGTGCTGTGTCTCGTCGACGTCTTCCTGCCCAACGAGGTGGAGGCTCGTCACATCGCCCATCAGAATGGGTTCGGCCGCGTGGACGACACCGAAACGGCGTTGCGGAAACTGGCGAACTATGCCCGGTTGGTGGTCGTCAAGTGTGGCGCATCCGGCGCGATGGCGCTGCGCGATGGCCAGATCGTCCGCAGCCCGGCCTTCCAGGTGGACGTGAAGGACACCACCGGCGCGGGCGATTCCTTCAACGCGGGCTTTATCTACGCCCACGTGTTCCAGGGCCTGCCGCTGGAAGAGGCGCTGCGCTTTGCGAATGGTTGCGGCGCACTCTCCACGACCGGCTTTGGCGGCACGGCGGCGCAGCCCACGCTGGAGGAGGTGCTGGCTTTCCTGGAGGTGAGGTCCAGGGGAATATGACAAGCATCCAACACATCGTCCGCAGAATCATCGCGCTGCGCACCAGCGGCACACAGGTCACGCTGCTGGCCGTGTGTCCCAACTCTGATGCGGTGCTCGAGGCGGCGGTCAAGGTGGCCACGGCCAACGACACGCCCATGTTGTTTGCCGCCACGCTGAACCAGGTGGATCGGGATGGCGGCTACACAGGGTGGACCCCACACGCATTTGTCAGCCGGATGAAGGAACTGGCTGCGAAACACCGGTGTGGATCGCCGCTCTACCCGTGTCTCGATCATGGAGGTCCGTGGTTGAAAGACGTCCACACCCGCGACGGGCTGAGCTTTGAGGAGGCCATGGCGGAGGTGAAAGCCACGCTCACGGCCTGCCTGGAGGCCGGGTACGCGTTGCTCCACGTTGACCCCACGGTCGACCGGACGCTTCCGCGCGGGCAGCCTCTGGAGATCGACGTGGTGGTCGCGCGCACGGTCGAGTTGATCGCGCACGCCGAGTCGGAGCGCGAGCAGTTGGGGCTGCCGCCGGTGTCCTACGAGGTGGGCACGGAGGAGGTGCACGGGGGGTTGGTGGATCTGGACAACTTTGATCGGTTCCTCACGGGCTTGCAGACCGGTCTGGAAGCTCGGGGACTGGCGCACGCCTGGCCGTGCTTCGTCGTCGGCAAGGTGGGGACAGATCTCCACACGACGACCTTTGACCCGGAGAGCGCCCGCCGCCTGTACGACCGGGTCGCGCCGCTTGGTTCGCTGATCAAGGGTCACTACACCGACTGGGTGGCCAATCCCGCCGACTACCCGGTGACGGGTATGGGCGGGGCCAACGTTGGCCCAGAGTTCACGGCGACCGAGCTGGCGGCGCTGCACGAACTCTGCGATCGCGAGGCCCGGTTGGCGGCGGACGGGCCAGATCTGGCAGTCTCCGGCTTCAAGGAGGTCCTCCAGGCCGCCGTCGTGGACTCGAACCGCTGGCAGAAGTGGCTTGCGCCTGAGGAGGTCGGCCAGCGCTTCGAGGAGCTGACGTCCCTCAGACAGGAATGGCTGGTTGCCACCGGCGCGCGCTACGTCTGGACGGACCCACGCGTGCTGGCCGCTCGCCAGCGGCTGTACGACAACGTCCGACCGCTGCAATCGGTGCGATCCGAATCTCCAGATCCAGATGGCTTCGTCGTGGATCGCATCGCTGCCAACATCCAGGTGTACGTGGATGCGTTCAATCTGAAGGACTCCTTGTCGTTCTTGGCCGAGTGACCAGCCCGCATGAACATACGGAAAGGAGGTGGCTCTTGCCGAATACATCAAGGTAATAAAGTGAACCACGAGCAGGCGAAAAAACTCACAGGAGGGTCACAAATGAGGAAGCGAAGATTGGGCCTAGTTCTTTCAGTGGTCGCCGTTGTAACCCTGTTGGCGACCCTGGCGCTGGTGGTGGACCTGACGAGCGTGGAAGCCACCTACGACAAGGGCAAGCCGCCGACGAAAACTCCGAGGCCGACGGATACGCCCGTCCCGACGAACACGCCTGGGCCGACTCCAACTCCGGGTAATTGGTGGGTTCCACCCCAGCGCACAACCTGGCAATGGCAGTTGACCGGTCTGCCGGTTGACCAGTCATACGACGTGGATATGTACGACATCGACATCTTCGACAACGACGCCAGCGTCGTGGCATCGCTACATGCACAAGGTCGCAAGGTCATCGGCTACTTCAGCGCCGGCTCCTGGGAGGACTGGCGGCCGGACGCCGACCAGTTCCCGCCCGAGGTATTGGGCAATGACAACGGCTGGCCGGGTGAGAAGTGGCTGGACATCCGCCGGCTCGACGTCCTCGGGCCGATCATGGAGGCCCGGATGGACCTGGCTGCCCAGAAGGGCTTTGACGGCGTTGAGCCGGACAACGTCGATGGCTACTCCAACAAGACGGGCTTTCCGCTTACCTATCAGGACCAACTCAACTATAACATCTTCTTGGCGAACGCGGCCCACGAGCGCGGCTTGTCGGTGGCCCTGAAGAACGACATCGAACAGATCGTCGATCTGGAGCCGTACTTTGACTGGGCGCTGAACGAGCAGTGCTTCGAGTACAGGGAGTGCGACTGGCCCAACGGGGGGCTGCTGAATTTCATCAACGCCGGGAAGGCCGTCATGAACGTCGAGTACAAGCTGAGAACGATCAAGTTTTGCCCGCAGGCCAACGCGTGGAACTTTAACTCGATGAAGAAGAACCTCGACCTGGATGCGTGGATGGAGCCGTGCTGGTAAGTGGTATCGCTCTCGAAGCCGGCCAGGGGCTGCTGACCCCGAAGAGGGTCAGCAGCCCTTTTTCTCTCTTGACCGGACGATGGGAGAAAAACCATTGTGTAAGCGAAAACACTCTTGCGTTTCGGGTTTCAGGTTTCAGGTTGGGCGCGATGGGTAGCTTGAAATCCCAGGCCTGGGGCCTGAAATCCTGCAGGCTGCGACGGCGCAGTGCCCGCGGCCCCGCGATTCCCCCCTATCGGCAACGGTCGTGGTAGGGGGAAGCGGGGCGGCGGGCGGCGTTGTTTGTGCGAGGAGTGTCGTTGGGATATAATTGGGGAGGTAGCGTATTGGAAACAGGCCCCTGCCTCACTAGTGGCCACGGTATTGCGAGAAGGGACGGTGTTATATGAGCGAGGCAAGTGATCCCTCTCGGGCATTGGCCAGACGCTGGTTTCAAAAGGCGGAAAACGATCTGCTCAAGGGGTGCAGGAGGCAGTCGAGGCTGCTTATGCCATTCGAACGTGGGTCCGGTCCCGCCTAGGACTGGAGTAGAAGCGAAGAATCTTCCTGCCCGTGATAAGATGTCACCCGGTGCAGAAATGGGCTGTGACGTCCGCATCGAAATCCCCCCCGCCTGGGAGCGGGTCACGCTCTCCGCGCTGGGCGGCACGCTGCTCGTCGTCGGCGCGCCGGATACGGGCAAGTCCACGTTTGCCCGCTACCTCTACCGCCGGCTGTGTGCCTGCCACGAGCGAGTCGCCTTCGTGGATGGGGACGTCGGCCAGGCGACGCTTGGCCCGCCGACGACGATGACGCTGGCGCTGGGCCAGCCCGGCGACGACGTTTTCCCGCCCGCCGGCCCGCGCTTTCGCACTTTCGTCGGCGACGTCTCCCCCCGCCGTCACATGCTGCCCACGCTCGTCGGCGCACACAAGCTGGTCCAGAAGGCACGTGCGGAAGGGGCGTCCGTGATCGTGTTCGACACGACCGGGCTGGTGGACCCGGCCTGTGGGGGCGGCGAACTCAAGCGGGCAAAGGTGGAACTGCTGCGGCCCACTGTCGTCGTGGGCATCCAGCGCGGGAGCGAGCTGGAGCATTTTCTGGTCCCGCTGCGCCGCAGCAGCCGCACGCGCGTGGTCGACCTCCCGGCCTCGCGGTCCGCCCGGCGCCGCGAGGTGCCCGATCGCCAGGAGCACCGCGCCGCTCGCTTTGGCCGCTACTTTGAGGAGGCACGGCCGTTGGAGGTAGCGTGGCAGCGCCTGGCCGTCTTCCCGGCTCCTGCCTTCACCATGCACCGGCTGGTGGCACTGGAGGACAGCGAGGGGTTCGCGCTGGCGCTGGGCATCGTCGCCGCGGGTGACCTGGCGCGTGGCACAGTCACGCTATGTACGCCGCTTGCCTCGGTGGCAGGCGTCGACGCCATCCGCCTGGGTGACCTGGCACTGGACCCCCGTACCTTTCGCGAATCGCGGCTTTGACGCGGCGCAGGTGAACGCGGACAGAAGCTGACAGAACAGGACCTGGACGCGGGCGGGCCAGCCTTGCCGAAAGGCTGGCCCGCTGTTTCGACTCTGATTCTCGGGCTGGGGGCTTAATCTTTCTTCTGCGCCTCGACGAACGACTGCAGCATGCCGGTGAACTCCATCGGGAATACGAACTTTGTCGCCGGGCTGGTCCCCAACTGCTTCAGCGTCTCAAAGTACTGCAGCGTCATCGTGTTGGGGTCCACCTGGTTCGCTGTTTCCCAGATTTCCTTCAAGGCCACGCTGAATCCCTCGGCCCGCAGCGCCTGCGCGGCCCGCTGGCCCTCAGCCTCCAGGACCGCGGACTGCTTCGCGCCCTCGGCCCTGAGGATGGAAGATTGCTTCTCGCCCTCGGCGATTTTGATGGAGGCCTCCCGTTTGCCGTCGGCCTCCGTCACGGTCGCGCGCCGGGTCCGCTCCGCTGCCATCTGCCGGTTCATCGCGTCCTGGACCTCGCGCGGCGGCTCGATCTCGCGGATCTCGACCGCCGTCACTTTTACGCCCCAGCGTTCCGTCACCTCGTCCAGTTTGACCCGCAGCACCTGGTTGATGTGCTCCCGCTGGGCCAGCACGTCGTCAAGAGTGATGTCGCCGATGACGGCGCGCAGCGTCGTCGTGGCGATGCCCACCGAGGCGCGCGCGAACTCGCCTACCTGCAGCACGCTGAACTCGGGGTTGACTACCTTCCAATAGATCAGGAAATCCACCCCGATGGGCGCGTTGTCCTTGGTGATGCAGACCTGGTGAGGGATCTCCATGAACTGTTCCCGCTGGTCCACCTTGACGGCCTTGTCGATGAACGGGATCAGAAACACCAGGCCCGGCCCTTTTATACCCAGGCACCGTCCGAGCCGGAAGACCACCAGCCGCTCGTACTCGCGTACGACGCGGATCATCGACGATAGGACAACCAGCGCGGCAAAACCGCCCAGGAAAAGAACTATAAGCAACGCAAACCATTCCATTTCGCTTTCTCCTTCACTCCTTGTTTCGTTGAGATGAACCCACGCGCGTAATGCGGCGCGTGACGCGGGCCCTGAGTCCCTCCAGGGCGACAACTTCCACCTCTTCGCCCGTGCCGATGGATTCGTCAGCCACAGCCGTCCACAATTCGCTCTGCACCTGCACCGTGCCCACCGGGTCGATGGGTGTGATCACCACGCCTCTCTGGCCGACGATGGATTCTGCCGCCACCTTGGCGCGCAATCGCTGGGCTCTTATCGCAGCGGAAAGCGCCACCCCAAAGAACCCGAACGAGGCCAGTGTCACGCCGCCGATCAGCCAGGGCGAAATCGGCAGCGCACCGTCGGCCGGCGGGAAGAGGAACACCGACCCCATGACCAGCGAGACCGCCGCCCCTACCGTGAGTGCCACACTCTGCACTTTGAGGTCGACGACAAAGAGCAGGCCCGCGACGACGATCAGGATCACCCCTACTACGTTGACCGGCAGCCGGGTCAGGCCTGCGATGGCCAGCACCAGGCATACGACCGCAGCGACCTCCAATAGTCCGGTGCCGGGCACGTAAACGGCTGCCGCCGCCGCCCACAACCCGATGATCAGCAGGATGTAGACGACGTTAGGGTTGGTCAATAACGACGACAGCACTTGCACCAATTCGCTATCCATCGTCAGCCTCGCAACCGGGTTAGCCTCTACACCGCCCGGCGCAACCGGCGCACCACGACCAACAGCAACAGCAAGCCCACAGCCAGCGCGCTGGTCCCCAGCGCGCCGATGCCCGTGTCCGGGACTCCTTCTGCCGCTGCTGGCCTCGGCGTGGCCGTCGGGCGGCGGGTGGGCGTGGGGCTTGGGGTCCCTGCACCCACCTCGGCGACCTCTCCCGGCATCGCCGTTGGTTCCTCCAGCGCTGGCGTAGGGGTAGGGGCTTTCGTGCGGGTAGGCCGGGGCGTGTTGGTTGGCGCTGTGGTCTCGGTGGGCACTGGTGTAGCTTCGGCAGCCTCGGCCGCCGCTGCTGTACGTTCGGCCGCCTCTGCCACCGCCGTGTTGGTGGCCAAGATGGCCTGGTTCTGCGCCACGCGATCCGCTGTCATGCGCGGGCCGAGTACAACTGCCCAGACGACAAAGGCGCAGATGCCCAGCGCGAGTACACCGCCGAGCGCTGCCACGAGGATGATGAACGTACGATTGGCTCCCTCTTCCTCTGCCGCTTCTTCTTCCTTTTCTTCCTCTATAAAGAATTCGCGATCCTCCACTCTTGCCTCCTTGAGTCGGTCTCCTGCCCTGATGCCAATCGTGCTGTCGGGCGCCCGACGTGGCCTAGCGCAAAACCTCCAGATTCGCCAGCGGAGCAAAGACTCGTGTGCCCTGCCCCATGTCTACCTCTGCGCCGTGTACCCTGGCCCCTGTCTCCAGGCGGCGGGCGTGGGCAGGGAGCGCTACGACCGTGCCCACGGCGCCCATGTGAGGCGATCGCACCAGCCGCACACGCGCTCCCACCTTCAACGGTGTCCCAGGCTGCGTCTGGGCCGGCGGCACCGTCTCGGCTGGCAACGGGATGACGATTTCGGGGCGCACAATACCCCAGCGTGGCTGGACCCGTCCGCTGATCGAGGCCTCTCGGCCGTCGTGCGTCCTGAGCAGACGGAAGATCGGTTTTGACATCGGCACCTTGCCGATGCCCTCGGTGACGATGGTGGGGAACGGCACCTCTTCGACGCGTGAGACCAGTTCGGGCGGCAGCCCGCCGACGACGATGCCTCGCACCTGGAGTTCCTCGGCTCGTTCGAGCGCTGCGTCACTCAGGCCGATTCCCCCAACCAGGATCGTCCCGTGGCAGGAGGGGTCAATTGCTTCTGCTTCCAGCAGCTCGTCAGGGCTGTCTACCATGCACTTGAGAACTCCCAGGCTCTCACCGCCCGCTCCCCACGCTCCCTGGATTACAGCCCCCGGCGTCTCGATGACCACGCCATAGTGTTGTAACACGTTGCTCACCGTGCCATGGATGTAGGCACGCAGGTCGAATGGAGTGGGGTTGGCCTCGATCAGCAGGCGCCCGCCCCCACTGGCTGCGATCATGCCATCGATAGGCGACTTGACGGTGAAGGCAAACAGGCGGCCCCGCTTGGCGATGATCTGGCCCCGCTGAACCTCATCGCCTAGATTGACGCGCATGTACCGCTTGACACCCGAGGCAGGGACGTCCAACAGGCGCGCCACTGGCAGGATGCGGAATTCGCCGGGCAGATCCGCACGTGCCACGACCTGTGTGGGCTCAACTCGTTCGCCGATAACTGCCAGTACATCACCGGACACGGGCAACATCCGCTCGCGGCGCACGGTGGTCAAGGGAGTAATCTGAGTCTCAAATGGATAATACATTATCCTCCCACGTCCCACAGCCACTGCTGGTTCTGCGATTGGCGCTGCCTGGCATGGCGCGCGAGGTGCAACGGGCGCCCACGGGCATCTATGATCAACCCGGCCAGCCCACCGCTCACGCGTCGTTTACCGCCTTTCCCCGGTCCCCCAAGGCCCACGTCAAAGTGGCGCAGTGGGTGCAACTCCAATACGGCCTGTTGACCGGGCGGCAGCGGCAGCACTTCCAGATCGCCGTAACCTACCTCCACGCTGAATGTGCCGCCCTCGTCGTACGTCACCTGTGCCTTGAGGATGATCTCACCGCTGCGTGCATGCCCAACCGGTGCAACCACTGTCGCCAGGTTGACGAGAGCCCCGCTGTCGAGCGTCTCCACCGCCGCCAGTGGCTTGACTGCGGCGACGCTTCCCAGCGCTGGGGCCAGTCCGTACGCATCCAACACTAGAGTGCTGATTCCGATCGGCTCCACCGCGTCCAGTACGATCAAGGCTGCCTGACCAGGGCGCGGGGCGTGCGCCAATACTCCGCCGCTGACGACGATCGTGTCGTACAGCGGTAGGAGGTAGGGGTAGGGCTGTGCAACGCCAGGCTTCCAGCCCGGACGGGCTAGCTCCAATGTTGTGCGGATTGCTTCGCGCGCCAAAGCCTGGTCCAGCCATAGCTCGCGTGGTTCCTGCTGGATGCTGGCTGGGTGTATCTCTTTGTTGATCAGTATCCCACGCGCCTCGTCGCTGCTCATCGGTTCGGGCAGCCAGCGCGTGATGGTTTCGTCGCCTCGCTCTCGCAGCAGTTGTTCTCCGCCAAAGGTGACGCCCAGATCGCCGCGTATTGTGGTGAAAAGCCGCCCGTCGAAGACGGCGACTGCCGTCGTGCTGGCGGCTCCGGTGTCCACACCCAGCACACCCTTGGAGTGATCCCCCAGGTGCCAGAGATACTGTACCAGGCGGCCAAAGGCACGGGCCGTTGGCGTGAGTGGCACCATGCTCCAACTACTCACGGTACTGATGCCTGGCAGTTGTCCCATCTTGTCCTGCACGTAGAGTGCATCCAGTTCCGCTTGGGCGCTGAGCAGGTTCTCCTCCGTCCAGGTGGGACGCACGTTGTCGGCGACGCGTAACTCGGCGCGCTTCTCCACGAGGCGCACTATCTGTTTGCGCAGTCGCGAATTGCCCGCGTAGAGCAACCGGGGGTGCACGCCTTCGTCCATCAGCGAGCAAGCCAGTGCCGCCGCCTCCACCAGCTTGAGCACCGGGCTCACCGCGCCAGCCTCCACACCCCCGGTGATCAAGATCACGTCGGGCGACGCGTCGCGAATCGTGCGCACGCGCGCCTCCTCGCTCAAGCATCCTTCTCGGCCGTCGCTGGCCAGGATTGCCTTGACCGTCGAGTACGTGCTGGCTGCCGCCCGCTGGGCACTGGCAACACTCAGGTCCCGCGCCAGCCCAGCCAGCACGACTTGCAGTGGCTGGCTGGCGCTTACAGTTGCGGCAAATGCGTCCACTCCCTCTTGACCCTTCAACTGGGAGGAGATCAGATCGCCGCTGGCGTCGAAGAAGCGCCGGCCCGTGGATTCCGAGATCTGCTCGGCAGCGTGGCGGATGCCGGCCGCCACGTCGGACCAGGGATACTCCGCCGTGGTAGCTGCCTCGCCCTGTGCGACGAAGCGGTATTTTCCGGCCACCTGCTCCAGCAACACGGCCTTTGTCATTACCGTGCCACAGTCGGCCAATAGAATCGAGCCAATGCGTTGCTCTTCCGCCATCGTTGTCTCTCGCTAGCTGCCCATGACGCGGAAATACACGTCGGTGAAGACGTCAATCAGATACTGGATACGCCCGATAAAGATCGAGAGGGACGCCGTCAGTGCCCCGGCAAAGGCGACGCCAAGTGCGAAAATGATGAATATGCGTCCAATCCCTGCCGCCAGTCTGACGATCTGAGCCCACGCACCTGCCAGTCCCCGTAGCTTCCGCCCATCAGAATGGGTCCGCGCGGCAAAGGCGGAGGCCATCAACGTACACGTCGTGCCGACGACGATCAGCAGACCGTCCAGTAACCCCCCACGGGACGATGCCAGCGAAGCGGGGCTCAGCGCGCGGCCTGTCGCCCCGATCTGTGGGACGAGCGTGCCGAGCAACGCCCCACTCAGTGCCACCGCTGTCCCGACGCCGACGAGATAAGCGACGGAAAAGTTCCCTGCGTAGGCCTGCCTCGGGAAACCCTTGAAAAGCAACAGGATGCCCAACACTAGAGGGACCACCACGGCGAGCGGGTTGGTCAGCAATTGAGCCAGCACCATGCCCAGGAGGACGTCGCGGAGCACGATGCCAAGCGAATAGCCCACTAGCGCACCGACGAAGAGGTGCAATGCCAGCCGGTAAAGGGGATTATCGCCCAGCAGATAACTAAAGACCAGGAGCGTCAATATCGCTCCCACGACCAGGCCGGCGGCTTCAGGCATTACTCTCCCCTCCCGCGCAGGCTGTCCAGTGCATACAGACTGGCACCGAGGATCATGAGGCCGACGATGGCCAGGTGTCCCACCGCCAGGGCGTTGAGTCGCAGAGTGCCCCGCTCTGGCGACTCGCCAGGTGTCTCGTAGGCGGCTGCTCCGCGCAATCCGATGATTGCCCCTTCCATCTGCCCCGCGCTGACGTCCAGATATGGGCTAGCGGCTGGTTCCAGCGCTGCGCTCACCCCGGCCGCAACTGGAATTGTGTCACCGTACAGCGCGTGCGCCTGCTCAACCCACCAGCGCAGCGGCCCCGGCTGGGCAGTCAGCACAAGGATCAGCGTTGGCTGGTTGCCCACCTCGGCCAGCAGTTGCGATACGCCCGTAGCATCGCCTGGCCTGTAGCGCTGCGTGTACTGCTCCTCGGGCGCTTCGATGGTGCTCAGTAGACCCTCCGCCACTGCCAGTCTCTCTGGCCGCGTGCTGACGACGGAGATGCGTGCCCCCTGGGCAAGGACGTGGCGCAAGATCGGTTCTGCCACCAGGTCAAGTTCGTCTGCCTCCGAAGGCCCATATTCGAAAGCGACCAGGACGGTATCTCCTGCACTCACGCCCTGGATGGCTTTGTGTAGCCTGGACGCTCCGGGGGATGTGGTGGGCTGTGTCAGGGCTGGAATGTCGAACGGTATCAGCGGCGCTATCAGTATGCCTCCAACGGCTATGAGAAGCACGGCTGCCACGAGCCAGCGCTGGACTCGTTCGCCCATGCTGACACCCCGCCCATCGGAATGGGTCCGCTTGCGCACTTGCGGTTGCAGGGCCTCGGCTGGCCGGGCCAGAAGACTCTGGAGCAACTGTGCTCGAGCCAAGCTCACCTTGCTGATTTCGGACGGACCCGTGCTTTCACGGATGGCAGGCACCTGGAAGGTCGTAATTGGGGCCAGGGCACCACGTACTCCTTTTAACAGCCCCTCGATCTCCACTGGTTCTGCTTCAGCGGCTGCTGCAGGTGCCTCGGGGTGTGGACGCAAGGCCTCCAGCCAGTCGGGGATCGCCGCGCGTGCCAGCCCTTCCATCTCAGCCACTCCGATCTCGGGTTCGGCCGGAGGGGAGGGCGTGATTCCCTCAAAGGCAGGGGCGGTCGGGGCAGAAGGCGGGCCGGGCTCCGCCCGGAGTTCGGCCAGCCACTCTGGGGCCTCCGTGGGGAGTTCCATCGGCGGTGGAACCGGCGGCGCAGCCTCGGCTACCGGCGGCGCACCCTCGGGGGGCGCACCCTTGGAGCGCGCAATCTCCCGCAGCCAGTCGGGGACCTCGGCCGGGGTGGGGGGAGGCATCGCGGGTATTTCTTTCTCCGGAGCGGCCTCGGCTACCGGCGGCACAGCCTCAGCGGGCGCAGCCTCGGGAGGCGCAATCTCCCGCAGCCAGTCGGGGATCTCGGCCGGGGCGGGGGGAGGCATCGCGGGTGCCGCTTCCTCCGGCACGGCCTCGGCTACCGGCGGCACAGCCTCAGCGGGCGCAGCCTCGGGGGGCGCAATCTCCCGCAGCCAGTCGGGGACCTCGGCCGGGGCGGGGGGAGGCATCGTGGGTGCCGCTTCCTCCGGCACGACCTCGGCTACCGGCGGCACAGCCTCAGCGGGCGCAGCCTCGGGAGGCGCAATCTCCCGCAGCCAATCGGGGACCTCGGCCGGGGCGGGGGGAGGCATCGTGGGTGCCGCTTCCTCCGGCACGGCCTCGGCTACCGGCGGTGCAGCCTCGGGTGGGGCAATCTCCCGCAGCCAGTCGGGGACCTCGGCCGGGACGGGGGGAGGCATCGTGGGTGCCGCTTCCTCCGGCACGACCTCGGCTACCGGCGGTGCAGCCTCGGGTGGGGCAATCTCCCGCAGCCAGTCGGGGACCTCGGCCGGGGCAGGGGGAGGCATCGTGAGTGCCGCTTCCTCCGGCACGGCCTCGGTTACCGGCGGTGCAGCCTCGGGTGGTGCAGCCTCGGGAGGCGCAATCTCCCGCAGCCAGTCGGGGACCTCGGCCGGGGCGATGGGAGGCATCGCGGGTGCTTCTTCCTCCCGAGCGACCTCGGCTACCGGCGGCGCGGCCTCGGGTGGCGCACCCTTGGGGCGCGCGATCTCCCGCAGCCAGTCGGGGACCTCGGCCGGCGCTGGCTCCTGGAGCCGCTCCGTGACTCTGGCCGTGGCCGGCGGTGGTGTCGTTGGCGCTTGCTCTTCCCAGCGTGCTTCGGGGGAAGGCTGTTCCTTGCCGGGTTTTGTCCTGGTCTCCACACCGATTGGGCCCATGTCGCGCAGCCAGTCGGGGATCTCGACCGGCTCGGCGGGCTCCTCTACTACGTCAGGTTCTTCGACTTCTTCCACCGCCGAGGCCCGGAGTTGCGTCAGCCAATCCGCCGCTTTCTCCTCCTCCGGCCTGATTTCCTCAGCGACGTGCTCAACCGGCGGTTCTCTCTCCGCCTCCGGCCTGATTCGCTCAGCGACGTGCTCGACCGGCGGCTCTCTCTCCTCCTCCGGTGGGGCAGGCGGCCCAGGCGGCTCCATGATCGGAGCACGCTCACGTTCGCGTTCCTCATAGTGTGGCGCAGCCATGGGGATCAGGCGGGCGTGACACTTGTCACAATTCACGTTGCCGACAGGGTTCATCGTGCCGCACATTGGGCAGCGCAACGCAGTGCGTATCGGAAGTGGTTCGCCGCATTCGTTGCAGAAGCGACTTGTTCTTGGATTTGCCGTGCCGCACTTTGGACAGTGAATCATCACCCTATCACTCAGAAGTCACTATGAGGCCGTTCGCTGGTCACGAGGACCCGTAAGGCAGTGATTACCGTGCCCAGCGCAACTCCCAGCAGGAGGCCGCGCATCCCCGCCATCCCGGGCACGTTGACGATCCAGTCCCGGATGCCGGCCAGCCACCCTACGCCTGTAAGAGGGGTGCTACCGAGCAACACCACAGCCACAGTCACCAGGAACAACACAGATCCCGCGCCGCGCCGCACGCGCAGCAGGCGGAACGCTGCCAATGCCAGTGTGAAGACGACCAGCGCGGCCAGCGATGCCGCCACTGGACTGATCACGTAGTCAAATACCGCGCGATCGAGCGGCTGTCGAACGAGAGTGCCCGCCGGAAGCAGCGGTGGGACCCACGTCACCATCATGGCGAGTAACAGCACCAGGCTGTAGGGCCAGCCCTGTCGTCGGTGGCCGATCCGCCCTCCGTGGACGCGCAAGATGTTGAACGTACCCAGGAGGAAGGCGAAGGCAGCCACGATGACCGCCCACTCGACCAGCACGTCGCGCCACTCGACCACACGGCCGCGATAGTGAATCAGCAGCCGGCCCGGAAATAGATATCCAAACAGCACGACCAGCCCCGGGATCGTCGCAAAGAGAAGGCTAGGAATCCACCTTTTGACGAGTTTGCTCATCGGCGTCACCAACCCATCAACTGCCCAGAAAAGCCAGCACTGCTGCACCCAGGATGACCAACACAAGGATTACCCGCAGGATGTCCTGGGCGACCAGGCTGTCCAGGTAGCGTCGCTCCCCAGTCATGGCAGCGCCGGCGGCGTACAGTTCTTCTCCCACGGCCAGCCGATCGGTGGCGGGATATAGCGCACCGAGCGCACGCGGATCGGCGGCAGCGGCCAACAGGGGCAGGTCACGTCGGGCTCCAGCGTCGGTGATCAGCGATGCCTCGGCCCCGAAAGCGCCGTCGATCATATTGGCCGTAACGTGTTCAGTCGCGACCACGTTGGCAGCCCCGGCTGCGTACGCCACCGGAGAGGGCGCGACAAAGCGCACGTTGGCCGGATCGTACAGGTCTGCGAGGCCGTTTCGCTCGTATGCCCGGCGCAGGATGTCCTGCGCGAGAGGAAGCAATGTGGGGTCGCCGACGGTGATGATCGGCGGGGCGTTGTAGCAGACGGTGGCATCGGCCAATGCTTCGACCACCTGGAGGCTGGCTAATGACGTGGCCGTGTCCTCTCCTCCTAGCCCGCCGCTGCCAAGCGCGATGTGAACGGCCCCTCCGCTCTCGGCGGCGTGCCCTGCTTCGTCCCACAGATCCTGGAAGGCGGGCAGTGGGCGTATCTTTGGACGCGCTCCCTTCCTGCCGCGCAGAATCAGCAGCGCCGCAAGTATCAGGCCGCTCAGGATCAGCAGCAAGATGGCCCCAATGTCCATGCTAGCTCTCCTCTCCCTCCAGGCAACCCCTCAACCGATCCAGCAGTTCTGGGCTGTCCAGTAGAGCCGCGGTTTGCTCTAGTGTTGCATCGTTCACAATGCCGGTCACCAAGGGCTGGGCCATGAGAAGCGCCTGGCTGCCCAGGAACCCAAATGCGTGGGCGATCTCGACGAGCGCTAGTGCCACTGACGAGAGTCCCAGTGTCTCAATGCGTCTGGCCCAAGTCTCCACCCAGGCTTGCCCTTCTATCTCACGACTCACGATAGCGCCTTCCGTCGGTAGTATACCAAAGAAACGGAGAAATCGCCACCTGTTCACCGATGCTTATATACAGCACACTTAGTATAGCACGATTTGTGATGCTGAGCAAACTTCACCAGACTGGATTTGCGAGGATGGCTGGAGGCAGCTCTGCCCTACCACCCCTAAAGAGCAGCCTGGGCATTGGATTCATCCAGACGCCCAGGCTGCTCCTGACCTAATTCGCCCTGATCCTGCAAATCCGTGTCCAGGATTGGGCCGACTGCTCAACCGGTGTGTAGCCTGCTTACTTGTTCCTCTCGTGCCGGGCCAGGTTGGCCGGCTCCAGAACCTCCACGTCACCGTCAAAGACGCTCGCCAGGCCCACGGCGGGGTCGAGGCCGCGTTGCTTTCGCGCCTCACATACCTGGCAGTTCTCCGGGCAACCGACGGAACGGTTGTCCTCGGGTTCCGTGTATTTGGCGATCACACCCTCATAGTTTCTAAAGATCGTCGTGCGGTCATTCCTGCTGAGCACGTAGCAGGGACTGATGGGCGTCTTTCCAGCCCCTCCAGGAACGTCCAATATGAATCGGGGCACGGCGAAACCGGTGGTGTGGCCCCACAGGTGCTCGATGATCTCGATCCCCTTCCCGATCGAGGTGCGGAAATGAGAGATTCCCTGCGACAGGTCGCATTGGTACATATAGTACGGGCGCACGCGGTTCTGCACCAGCCGCTGGACCAGCTCCTTCATGATGTAGGGGCAGTCGTTGACCCCTCGCAGCAGCACGCTCTGGTTGCCCAGGACGATGCCGGCGTCCGCCAGCTTGGCGCAGGCCTCCCGGGCTTCTGCCGTCATCTCCTTGGGGTGGTTAAAGTGGGTGTTGAGCCACACCGGCTGGTATTTTTTCATCATGGCCAGCAGTTCGTCCGTGATCCGCTGCGGCAGCACGACCGGCACGGCTGAGCCGTAGCGGACGATCTCGACGTGTGGGATCTCGTGCAGCTTGGCCACGATGTATTCCAGCCGGTCGGTCGACAGCGTCAGCGGGTCGCCGCCGCTCAGGAGGACGTCGCGCACGCCCTTGCTGCTTCGCACGTAGGCGATCATGTTGTCTATCTTGTCCTGCGGGAGCGGCCTGTCCGTCTCCCCGGCCATTCGCCGCCGCGTGCAGTGGCGGCAGTACATGGAGCACTGGTCGGTGATTAGAAACAATATCCGATCGGGGTAGCGGTGGGTGAGCCCAGGTGTGGGCGAGTCCACGTCCTCGTGCAGGGGGTCCGCCTTGTCCTCGGGGCTGATGTCCGTTTCGAGGATCGTGGGCACGGCCCGCATCCGGATGGGGCAGGTGGGGTCGTCCGGGTCCATCAGGCTGGCATAGTACGGGGTGATCGCCATGCGCAGCATGTTCAGCGACTTTTCGATGATCTCTTGCTCTTCATCCGTCAGGTTGATCACCTGGCTCAGTTCGTCGACGGTCGTGACCCGGTTGGCGATCTGCCACCGCCAGTCGTTCCACTGCGCCTCGTCCACGTCCTTCCACAGGGGGATATTTGTATAGTGTCTTCTCTCCATCACTTAAACCTCCCTTACTTCTCGATCGTCTCCCACGTCTCCGTGAAGCCGATGCCCAATCGTTCCAGCTCTTCCAGGACCGGTTCATAGATCTCGGGGACCACAGGCGTGTGCACGCCGGTCAGGTTGATCTTCCCTTGTAGGATCATCCGCACGCCGATGGCCGCCGGCAGCCCGACCGTCCGTGACATGGAGGTGTCACCGTGGGGAATCCCAAAGTCGACCATCGTGGCCGTGATCTTTTGCCTTTGATCCGGGTATTCGGCCATGAACTCGTGTTGCAGGATGAGCAGGTCCCGCTCGCCTTCCTCGAACTGCATCTTTTCCAACATGCGGGCGGTCAGGATGTCGATGGGAGCGCCCTTCGTCACCGGCAGCGGGTCGTCGCTCAACAGGCCCAGCCATTCGAGGCGGCTCATCACCTGCGAATCCTCGGCGATGCTCAGGTAGGCGGCCAGGTCCTGCTTGAGATCACCGGAGCTGCCGATGAGCCGGGCCGTGAACTGGGCGAACGTCAATCCGGCGATGTCGTCTAGCTTATCCGTGTCCACCAGGCCCAGGTCCACGATCTTTTTCATCGTCTCGCACCACCCCACGTTGCGCAGCGTGCCGCGGAACATGCCCCTGGTCGTCGTGATGCCATAGGTCTCCATGTAGGGCAGGCTGTCCCGGTTGGGGTAGCCCTCGAAATCGATCATCTCCCCCTCGACCTCGACAGGCACGGTCCAGCGGTGGTCGAACAGTTCCTCCCCGGGGATCATCACTTCCATCCCGTCCTTCAGGTAGCGGGCCGAGTTCCGGCTCGCCAGCAGTACCCCCTTGGGGCTCCACGAGAACTTGTAGCCGTAGGGGTTGGAGTTGGCCTCCGGCGCGGGCAGCCCGCCGCACCAGGAGGTGAAGCTGGTGATCTCGCCGCCGTCTCGCTGGACCTGGTGGATGATCTTCATGGCGGCCATGTGGTCGATGCCGGGGTCCACGCCAATCTCGTTCAGCAGGATGACGCCCGCCTCCTGCGCCGCCCCGTCGAGCTGGACCATCGGTTCCTTGACGTAGGACGTGGTGACCATGTGTTTGCGGTGCTTGACGCACAGCCGGGCTACGGTCGGATGATAGGCGTAGGGCAGCAGGCTGACGGCCAGGTCGGCCTGGCTGATCAGGCCCTCCAGCGCCGCTGCGTCGGCCACGTTCAACTGGCGGGCCTCTCCGTTGGGATAGTCCTTGATGATGTCCTTGGCTTTCCTGACAGTGCGGCTGGCCACGGTGACGTGGAAATCCGGCTGCTCCAGCAGATACCGGGTGTGGGCACCGGCTACCAGCCCAGCACCGAGAACGAGAACCTTCTTCATGTGTGCTAACCTCCTTAATGTGTATGTACGTGCGTGATAGATCAGTTCCCTGTCTGAATCACGTCCAGGTTTCACGCATCACGCATCACGCATCACGTTTCACGTTTCACGTCTCACGTTTCACTCTCCGCGTCCCGCAGCACCCTGAGAGTGACGTTGTGGATCAGCTCCGGCACCGTCTCAAACGAATACGGCATGTAGACGCGCTCTCCCTTGCCGTGGGCTTCCTTGCCCCAGGGACCGATGTTGGCCACGTCGCAGTCCAGCACGTGGATCAGGTCGAAGGGGATGATGAAATACTCGTCCCTCAGCCCTTTTTCGATCTCCTCGCCTCGATCGCGCCACAGCGGAAAGTTCTTTGCCAGCGTGGGCAGGCTCCGGTACACGGCTTCGTCCACCCGCATAAAGCTGATGTCGGAGACGTAGGGGTAAAAGCCCCGGAACCGGATGTCGTCGTATGCGCCGCTGCTCACTTCGGCCGCGATCGCCCGGTTGAGCCTGGAGTCCCTGTCGCCTCGGATCGGGGGGAAGAACGGCGGCGCAAAGTAGACCACGATCGCCGGTTTTCTCAGGTCCATGACGCCTTCCCGGCCCGCGATATCCACCAGCGCCCGCACGATGATCAGGCTCTTCTCCCGGCTGTCGATCCCGATCAACTGACCGTTGTCGATCAAAAAGTCTCGCTCGCGCTGAGACAGTTTCCCCAGCATCTGCCGCGCCTCCGTCACGTAGCCGAACGCCCGTTCCTCGAGCTGTTGTCTCAGGCCTGGCTCGCTCTGCCCCAGCTTCTCCTCGACCGCCTCGACCAGTTGTTGGTAGGTCCACACCCTCCCGCCCAGATCATCGAGGCTCATCGCGCTGTTCTGGCGTCTGGAATACTCCCCCCACTGGACCACTCTCCGGTGGTTGGCGCTGCTGAGCGCCCGGCCGGCCAGTGCGACCATCCTGACCAGGACGTCCTGGGGTGTCCAACTGTGCGTCAGGACGCTGCAATGGACGACGGCCGAGATTGGTGTCTGGGCGTCGTAGCGGGCCTTGAAATCCCGCTGCTTCTGCGTGACCGATGGGACGGTGATCTCGCCGTCGGCCTCGTCGCACAGCTCGACGTTCAGGTTGGTTTCCTGGATCAGGTTGGAGGCGATCAAGTTCGCGTCCAGCCCTCGAAAAGCCTCGCCCACGTGGGTCTCGCATCCCCGGACGTAGAAACAGGCCAACAGTTTGCCGATCGTCCCCCGGTAGATGTATCGGTTGTCGTCGCCGGGTTCGCGCGGTGCGGTGTAATCCGAGTTGATGACGCCGACGTACTCCAGGTGGTGCGCTTCCCGGAGTTGGATCAGCTTCTCGACCACCCCGATCGTGCCGGCCGACTCTACCTCCTCGTCGTACGTCGTGACCATCACCACGTTGCCTGGCAGCGCGTCCTTCTCCTTTGCCAGCGCACCCATGACGGCGATTTGGGCCGCGACGCCGCTCTTCATGTCGAAACTGCCGCGGCCAAACATCCACTCCTGGCTGCCCGCATCCAGGAGGAGTTCGTCGTCCGTGTCCGGGTTCTTCCGGTACTGCTCGAACAGGGCCTCCTGAAGCGCCTGGGGGTCGAACGGGTCCTCGGCAGGAATAAAGTCCTGCACGCCGGCGACGTCGTGGTGGCCGATCAGGATGACCGTCGGGATCCTCGTCGCAGCCGGGGGAACTGCGCCCCCTTCCAGCATCGTCCAGACGTTCTTCCGCTCGTCGCCGCCGGTCTTCCAGTAGCCCGGTGTCAACCCGCGCTCTTCGAGCGCCCGGGTGATCTCGGCTGCGCACGCGTTCTCGCCTGCCACGCTGGGGCTGACGCTATTGATCCGCACCAACTGCTCTGTAAGGTCCTCGACCTCGTCGTACCACCTGCTGTTTGCTTTCGTGGACATGTTGGCTACAGGAACTGCTCGATGTACCGATAGTCCGGCGTGAGCTCTCCTTGATACGCGACCACCGCTCGTTTGATCTCTGGCGGGAGATCCAGTTGCTCGAAGGGTACCGAGTAGTCGGCCTTCGCGATGGCCGGGACGAACGCACTGAGCACCCCGCTGAAATCGATGGAGGCCTCCCGGGGCAACTCGCTGGGCAGGATGTCCACCGCCATCACCACCGGTCCCTCGCCCTCGTACCCTTCCGTCGCCTCACCGGTGCAGGGGTCGTAGACAAAGACCGGCTCGTCCGCTTCGGTGGAGTCGACGGTGCACTCGATCGCTCCCTCGATGTCGCAACTGATGTCGCCGATGACCCGCAGCCGGGGGTCGCCCGCGCCGTACAGTTGCTGGAGGTACTCCTTCGTGACCAGCCGGGGGTATTTCTCCTCCCAGTAGACGCAGTTCACGATCATCGTCAGGTACGGCACGTGGCGCTCGAATGTGCCCCGGTACTTTTCGGGGTGATCGTAGTAGTCCTGCAACTCGAAGCGGACGTTGGGCGAGATGGGCTCCACCGTGTGCTCTTCCTTGAACACCACCTTGTAGATGGCGTTCGTGGCACGGTCCGGACTTTCGGCGACGGAGGCGACCTCGCGGGGTTCGATCTCCACGATGGGCAAGAGGTCGAGGATCTCCCAGACCCCGCGGGCGACGTTCCCATACCCGGCCACGCCGCAGATCACGGGAGCCACCGGCTCCGGCAGCCCCTCGGCTTTGATCTGGTTGCCGATGTCCGAGATGGTCTCCTTGGCCTCCGCCAGGTCTTTGTACTCGTACGTGTGGCGAAGCCGGGTGAAGGGATTGGAAACTCCCTCCCAGTCCAGGCGGCGACCCAGCGCCCACAGCGTCTCGATCATCCCGGCCAATCCGGCGTGCCGCCCGAAAAAGATCAGCCGCCGCCCGTTCTCGTCGGTGACTTTTTCATAGTCGATCAGCGTGCACCCCAGATCCAGCATCCTTTTGAGCATGGGCATGTTGTGGGGCTGCCCCTTGATCGTGTGGGAGAAAAAGATATAGGTCCTGCCTGGCTCGAAAAAGTCCAGCGGCATTTCCTTCACCGCAAAAACCACGGGGCAGGCGGAGATGTCCTCCTGCACGACGGCCCCCGCCTGGGTGAACTCGTCCTCCGTAAAGACCCGGATAGGGGAAGGTTGCACCCACACCTCGATGCCGTGTTCCTCTTTCAGCTTTCTGGCGTCCTCGGGGGTCACCGGGACGCGGCGCTCCCAGCGGCTCTTGTCCTCGCGGCGAACTCCTATGCACGTGGTCATATCCTGTCCTCCTCTCTAGATCTGTGGTCAGTCTTCCAACCCCAGGGTGGGGGACCAACGATAGCTCAATTTGTAACTGCGGGCGATCATCAGTGTCTCCGTGGAGCAGATGCCCGGTATCACCTGTATCTGTTCTGTCAGCAACCGGGTAAAGTGCGGGAGGTCGCGGCAAAAGACCTCGATCATCAGGTCGAAGCGGCCCAGCGTCATGACCAGGTAGCTGACCTCCGGGATCTCGGCGACTGCTCTGGCGACCTGATCGACCATGCCAGGCTCGACCGTCGCGCCGACGAGCGCCGGGGCCTGGAAGCCGAGCGCGTACGGATCGACGATCCCCACGCTGCGGATGATTCCCTCCTCGACGAGGTTGCGGTAACGGGTGCGAATCGTCGTTTCGGACACGCCCGCCTGCTTGGCGATCTGGGTGAAAGGGGCGCGCCCGTCTTCCTGCAGCGTCTGAAGGATGAGTTTATCCAGGTCGTCCATGGGGCCTCCGCAAGACCAGGTGCGATCCGGGCTTACACTGGCTTGGCTGTTCTCGATCGTGGGGGCAGTTTGAAAATCAACGCTACAGGTCTATTTTAGCATAGAATTCGAACTCTGTCAATAGTTTTGCTTCGATTTTCGTGTTAAATCGCCCAATTAACCTTCCCGAAAGCTCGGCAAACGAGTCGAGACCGTCAAGCAAGTGCCCAGAAGCACTCGATCGCCTGCTGGACACACCGGTGTAGCTTTCGGGAAGGTGGAACATACCGTCAAGCAAGTGCCCAGAAGCACTCGATCGCCTGCTGGGCATACCGGTGTAGCTTTCGGGAAGGTGGGCGGTCTACCAGGTGTCTTTCGTGGCGGGGTGAGACTCTAGCGAAGGGTGAACGTGAAGCATCTATTGGCCATTTCTCACTCCGTCTGTCGCCGCCCGGATGCCTGGCGACGCCAGGGCCACACGGAAGCCGACATAGTCCTCCCCCTCGGCCGGAGCGAACTTGAGGCGGATCGCGGAGCGGCAGATGTCGGGGGGCTCGTGCCACGAGCCCCCGCGCACGACCCGGTGCGGAGTGCCCCCGCACTCCCACGCGCTCCCATCGGCGGGCGTATCCCTGTAGCCGTCGTGCCAGGTATCCGCGCACCATTCCCACACGTTGCCGTGCATGTCGTACAGCCCGAACGCGTTCGGCGGAAAGCTTCCCACCGCCGCCGTCTCGTGGCGATAGATGCCCTGCGGTTCCGCCAGGTACGTGTGTGCCCCGCAGTAGTTTACCAGGTCCGTCGTGATCGTCTCGCCGAAATAGAACGGCGTCGTGGTGCCAGCCCGGCACGCGTACTCCCACTCCGCCTCGCTCGGCAGGCAGTAAGACTGCCCGGTTTTCTCCGCGAGCCGCTCGCAGAATTCACGGGCATCGTTCCAGGAGACCCGGTCCACAGGCCGGCTTGCCCCCTTGAACCGGTAGGGCGGGGTCCATGCCATCACCGCCTTCCATTGCTCCTGCGTGATGGGATACTTGCCCATGAAGAACGGCGCGGCCGTGACCTCGTGCTGGGGGTGCTCATCGTCGTATCCACGGCCCTCGGGCGTTCCCATCGTGAACGTGCCCCCGGGGATCGCGACCATCTCGAGGATGGCGCCGTTTCCCAGGTCTTGCGTGAACTGCCGCGCCCTGTGTGCCCGGCGGTCGACGATCTCCCCCCGCCGGTCGACGGCCGGCACCACGAATTCGATCTCCTGCTCCAGACGTTCCCTTGTCGTAACTACCCAGACGTCGGGCCAGGTGAGCCTGTGCGGTCCGAAAATCTAATGCAAGATTGATGTTTCTCTAACGCAAATCTTGTGCAAATCAAGTATACTCGATCTCAAATGCGGTGAGTATCG
>Ga0307378_10002844_pt1 | contig 25849 bp, 24 predicted proteins | sample UN1MG_FD_202238 | JGI IMG/M metagenome (GOLD analysis project Ga0307378, IMG submission 202238) | Soil microbial communities from Risofladan, Vaasa, Finland - UN-1 | ecosystem: Environmental > Terrestrial > Soil > Coastal area > Acid sulfate soil | place: Finland: Risofladan, Vaasa | collected...
TGGAATAGGTGTCCTTTTCGGTTATACTGCCAGTTGTACCAGGAGACATAGCTGGTTCCTATTCTCTTCATGGAATTAGGAAGAGCTTCTCTTTCTTCCTTAATTAATAAGTGAACATGGTTGCCCATTAAACAGTAGGCATAGATTTCATATTCACTTTTTTTATGGTATTTAAAAAGAATGGCCATAAATTTTTCATCATCTTCATCAGCGGAGAAGATATTCTGCTGATTTATGCCTCTTATCATGATGTGATAGATTTTACTTTTACTTTTTATTCTGGCTACCCTTGGCATATAAATTCCCCCACTGATAGTTTATAATGCCAATAGGGTATTGTCAAACAAAGAACCGTCCCCTTGTTTTATTTGCTGTTAACCTTTTATTGTGTATTGCCCAGGATATACTATACAATTTATAAATAGTTAAATAGTGACATATCCTATTTTTTCTATGGTTTAGCTTCCCCTTTTACGAAGTCTTCCTTTAGGACGTCTATTTATAATAATAGCTAAAGTCTCAACCATCCGGTTAAGAAACTCCTTAAGTCCCATAAGCTTTCCGCTAAAAATTACCGAATTATTGAGCTGGTACACCTTCCCTATTATTCTCATTTATTCTTTGTTCCCAATATATTTTTTCATAAGCTCTTTTGCCTTACCTAACCCTTCTTCTGTTAGATATACTGATTTTGCGCGTTTATTTCCATCAATATATCCTTCCTTATTTAATTCATCTAGGGCGTCAAAAGGATAACCTTTCCAGCTCCTTTGAACTTTTGTAAGACCGGCATCTTCTTTCCATGATGTCAGATATATTAGTAATAGAGTCAGTTCTTTTATTGTTTCATCCATTATAGTTCCCACCTTAATTACTTATTTTTAATATATTTAAATATATTTCATAATCACCAGAATAATAAAATGGGATGTGTCCCATTTTATTTACTATTTATTTGAATTCACCTCACGCCTCAAAAACCTCTCCATCTGAAAGCTGTACGATCTTCCGGTTAAATAAATCAGCATATTTATCCGGATGAAAAGTATGGATCGGGACTATTTTACCCGGCTTTAATTTATCTACCACCTTTTTCAAGGTACCGATCTCGGCATGTCCGCTGGTATGAAGCTGACAAAAATTCATCTTCTTTTTCTTGATAAATCTCATCATCTTCTGCATGGCATCGTCCGGTAAATACCCTTCCCACAAGGAATAAATAAAGGTAGCCCCTTCAATGTTTTTAATTGACCTTAGGTCTTTCAACATAGACGGCCTGACCATCATCATTATTTCCCCGCTCCTATCCGAAATCTCTTGCTTGGTAATCTTGTAACCTCTATACCTATACATTAATTCTTCCCTGCCTTGCCGCCTTATTCTCTCGCACAGCCAATGAGGGAAGAAGACTCTGATATTTGCATAACCTTTGGAAGGGTAAGGAATCCTGGCATCATCTTTCAGGCAGCCAAGAATATTGGCAGTATAAAAATCAATGACAAATATTTTCCCGGTTCTTAAAGAAGCACGGTAAAAAGAAACCAGCCGGTCGATATTCTGGGCTGAAAAATAAAGAAGCGTCATATTTTTACCCGCCTTCAATAATTTCACCGTCTCATCTTCAATCTCTTTTTCAGATTTAAATTCTCCTACTCCCTTCCCTTTTAATCCTCTATCCAATACCGTTCCTTCCAGGAGAAGTACATCTACATCCTCCGGTGCAGCATGATCCAAAAACCATTGAAAGGCTTTCTGCTTTCGACCATGTTCCCTGAAATCACCGGAATAGAAAAGTCTCTTCCCGTCCGCCTCTACCAAAAAAGCATAAGAATCAAAAGCTGAATGGTCCATCAGATAAGGCGTTATTTTAAAATCACCGCAACAAAAACTCTTCCCGCTCTCAATAGGCTGATAATTTGAAATGCTCCCTCTGACCGGGGTAAATAGTACGGTTAAATCTATCATTTTTTTAGCAGCTTCGCCCAGATAAAAACAGATATCCTTATTGAGATAACCGAAAAAACCATAATGATCTATATGCGGATGTGAAATAAGCACCCCGTCAATCATCTTTTTATTGGTATCCCAGGCATAAACTCCACCAATATCAGGCAGTACTTTTTCCTTTACCAGCTCAGAACCGGGCCTATTTTCATGTTCCTTAAAATTAAACCTGTCTCCATCTTTTTTTACCAAAGGCATACCGATGTCAATCAGTATTCTGCTTTTTTTACTTTGTATCTCCACACATGAACCACCGATTTCATGTGTTCCCCGGTGAATTATTATTTTCATGGTTTTAAAACAAAACCTTTCAGTTTTTCCATTAATACACTTTCGCACCATTGCTCTATCAGAAAAACATGATCATGCGCGGGTCGGATGGGATATTTTTCCATTGATTGCTTTAAATTAGAATCAATAATAATGACCGGGGTATCATCATCATTAGAATAATCACAATAATCCTCCCAGGTAGATTTACCGATAAAATTACGGTCGACTACCATAACAAAAAAAGGTATAGCAATTATATCCGGAGAATCTGATTCAGGAAAAAATATCTTCTTATTATTTTCCTGGCAGAAATCATTTATCTCAATGGCCAGGTTAATATTATCGGAAGCAAAAGCAAGGGTATCTTCCTTGGGAAAAGGATATTGGGGTTTTATCCTAAATAATGCAACTTCAGCGGTCTTCTTTACGATTGGGGATTCTTTTTCGGTTTCCAGCAGGCGTATCAAAAAAGGAATAGAAGTATCATTTCCACCATAGAAAAGACCAACAGCTATCGAATGCCTTACCGCCGCACAGCAATCGAATAAGGCAACATGAACTTTATCGAGTAAATTCTGAGGAAGTTCACCTTTTAAATTCTTACTGTAATCCCTGATGATATCTGCTGCTCGAATTCGTTTAAATCTGTTTTCTCCGGCCATAGGATGATCCGGATATTTCGAAAAAAACTCCATATCATCAGTAAGTTCGGGCTTCCTTACCAGCTCCCCGGCATCCACCGCTTGACTATAATCCTCAATAGACCTAAATTTCCAGGTTAAACTTATTATTGCCGGGTCAATTTTATGCTCAATATTTTCTTCGGGGACATTTTTCTCTTTTAAATTTTCCATTTTCTTTACCTCCATATTTTTTAGAATACTCTCAAATAAGACAAATCCTCTCTGAATATTCTAATTATATCATGGCGGTACGACTACTGTATGGCAGAAATTATTAAAATAATTTAAAATATTTTATTTTGTTGGAATTTTTAGAGACTTCCCATATTTTATTATAATAAATTAACAAAACTTTTTACATCTAATCCTGAATGGTTACTTTTCAATTGTGCTATTCGGCCTTTTGCTATTCCAGAATACCCCAATACTACTATTAATCTTAATCCCTTTACTGGACGAACAATTTTAATCGATTCATACTTTGGACTAATAATCAGACCTAACTCTCTTTTTTGCTCATATTGCTTTTCATAGCAATACTTATAATCATTAAAATTTTTCTCAATATGAGAAACATACCCGTTAACTTGATTAGCGACTTTATCTTTTAATTCTGGACTGTTTCCCAGCTTAATTTCTATAACACAGAAACTATATTCGCTTTTATTTTTTTCCACCTGACGAAGTACAAGTAAGTCAATCCTTTTTTTATAGTCTTTATCTGCTATTTGCCTATCAATTAATATTATATCTTCCCTATCTAAATTATCAGTAATAATAGCTTGCTCTAAAGCAATTTCTTCACCATTATTCACTTTACGGATATTTGATAAAATTTGATCTATATATTCCGTCTGAAAGAAAGGATGTAATAGTTTCTTATCTAAAATTACTTTAAAGTAATCATCTTTCTTCGCGGATAAAAAACGAGTATCATGGTAGGCACCAGTATTACAGAAAAACTTTTTGTGAATTGAAATATTATAAGAATTACCTCTGCCAAAGGTAATTTTGGCCAAACTATTGCCTTTATAATAAATATTGAAATAATGGTCCCTTACAGCCATATCAAGCTCACCTATATAATTTTTATTTTTCATCATTTTAAGTAAAAATTTAAAATCATCTTTAATTCTTTTTAATTTTTCTGGACTAAAAAATCTTTTTATAATCACAAATACACCTCCCATATATTTTTTAAATTAATTAACCTAATCTATCTTACATATTGAAGTGAAAATCCATATTATTTGTTATCCTATTTAATACAATAAAATGATAGTGAATAATATTTTGCATATTTGTGAAGTGCCGGAGATATTTGGGTGAACAAAGTTAACAGCAAACACGCTGTTAGAGAGAAATTTCCTTTTCTAATTAACGGACAAAAAATAACCAGAGAGATGCAACAGTTATTCCTCCCATTGCCCCATCAATTGTCTTTTTTACATCTGATAATGAAGAAATTTTTCTATTATGTTCGTCATAGACATCAGAACCTCTGACTGTCGCCACCTTATGATTTCTTTCATCATATATGTCATCTCCCCTTATTGTTGCGACTTTATGCTGCCTCTCATTAAAGATGTTATTGCCCCTCACGGTTGCAATTTTATGATTGTGACTGTCAAAAAGATCATTACCTCTCATTTTGTAATTTGTCATTGTTAAACCTCCATTAAGTTAGTTATTAAAACTCATATAACTTAAAATAATCGAAGTACTTTGTTTATGCTATCATATTAGCAAATTAGGTCTTCCGCTAAGCTAAAAATTAACGAATTATTGGGCTAGTGCACTTTGCCTATTTGCTTAATTTAAAACAAAATATTCGCTGTTTAAAAGAATAGAATGGATCAATATTTTTCTAATTGTATTACTTCTCTTTTTCCTTTGATTCTACGTAAATCTGATCTATAAGTTTATTGATAAAAATGATTATTTTTTATACCATCATTTTTCTAGATTTTACTTACTTGTTATTGGCGAATTAATTTTATAATGTTTAATGAATAATATTCGAGACATACTACTATCATGATAGTTACTTTCCGCTACTATGGGATTTGGGAAACCAATACTTTAAATCGGTTATTTTACCAAGATATATATAATTTAAGCCTCTATCACCGGTATTCGGTGTAAACAACTGACAAAATTCATTAATGTAAAATCTGCCGCCAGCAGCACCTTTTAACCGAGCTATTTCTAAAGCAACTTTTTCCGCTTCTTTTTTACCGGTGCACTCAGACAAACGAACTACCCTTTCAACGTTAGGGCGATCCAAATACTTGTAATAAATATCTCTACCTCCAGCCTTAAGTACATAAGGTATGCCTGGGTGTGGCCCAACCCATACATCACCAGGATTTATCGGTTTACCATCCAGGTCTTTGGCATTGCCGGATAATATTTTACCTTCAAATTCAAATTCTAATGGCGGATCATATTCTCCGGCAAGGTAGTAATCTCTTTCTTCGCCAATAACAGGCACTAACACTTGTCGATATTCATTAACATAGAATGCACCGCCGGGACTGCCGCTAAAACTAGTTTTTACATTATTAACCATTTCAACCAAATCCGGATGATCGCCATTTGAGGGGTACCAAAGCTCTCCTTCGGCAGATCGATAAAATAAGCCGACTACATACTCACCCCGCTCTATTCTCACACTATACTTTGCATCTCTATTTACATTACTCGGACAGTTCCCCAAAAATCGAACGTATTTTTCATTATTCATAATCTATTCCTCCTTTTTAAACCATAAATTGTAATTAATTCTACCAACATAAACAGACAACCATTTATCATCATCTTCCTGATATTCGCCTTCAGGTATTTTTGTCAAAACAAGACCATATTGATTCACGATAAATGTAGCCGCTCCATACCTCCGGACCTTACGCAGCTTTTTAATAAGGTCCCTATCTTGCTCCGGTGGATATTCAGTGCTACCTAGTTTGTTGTCGTAATAACAAATATTGCTATCTCCACGTAAGTTGTACTGTACACCTACATAAGGTTTATCCCAGGGATCATTGGTTTGTAACCCTGCATCATCTGACAGATCGATAATTTCCCCACCATAGAGATCTTCAAAAAGTAACAAACCTTCTACTTCCCCCACCAAAAACCTCTCTCCATTGCCCCAAATCGTTGGTACAATAACCTGTCCAAACTCATTGATTACAAAAGCTCCTCCCTCCTTTCCTGAAATCCTTATCTTAACCTTGTTTACCGCTTTAATTAATTCTTCTATACTGTTGCAGTCACAAGCCAGATAAATCGATCTTCCCTCACTTATATCCCATTCCACTACAGGCCAAAAGCCATGCTCCTCGGTGTATTTTATCTTAAAAGTAGAAGTTTCACCCCAGGGTCTGCTATATCTACCCTGCCATAGTTTGGGCATACTACCCTTGAAAGCAAACGTTTTAATATCCGTCAATTTCATCACCTCATTTTACAGGAAATTCTAACCCCTCTTTTATCGTAATAATATAGTGATATTTGCCTTCTTTTAAATATATTACGTGACCCTCTTTGGTAATCAAAAGCTTGTTTATATGAAAACCCTCGCTTCGCATTTGCTTAACAGTATTGATTATTATTGAAGCATTCTCACCTTTAGTTTTATCTTCAGCCTTGTCGCCGTACCGAGCATACAATTCTCCGCGGGGGTGTTTTTTGGCAATAACAGATTCTCCGCCCCTTTGCTTAAAATAAATTGTTTCCTCAAACCCGTCGAGCAAAGAACTCGGAAACTCATCACCTGGCCGAGCCAACGAAGCATCAAACGGTTTATCGGTATCTTCTCTTTTGAAATTAAAATCATCCTCCAAAGCAGTCACATAGTAGGTTTGCCATTTGCCAGAGATTCGTTTTAATACCAAAATATATTTTTTCTGGGGTGTTATCTTAAACCTACCATATTGTGTATTAATCTTATATATTTTCTCAGGAATACCTTGTGGGTTTACGGCAGGTCTATCTGTTGCATCAAATACATTGCCTCTGAAATCACAACTGTATTCTACACCTTCATATTCTCCGGGGTATATTTCGCCTTCCACTAAGGTATTTTTATCTATATCTTTCTCAAGCATTTGCGGCTCACGTGGCGGGTCCTTTAACTCTTCAGGCTCGCGTAGTAAATCCCAGAAAAAATAGCGGTTGCGTTTAGACCCAATTATTTTATTCCAATCGGTTTTTTCATAAATATACTCATCAGTTGTTTTATCCATATACAAAACATAAACTACAGCTTTTTTTTCTTTTCCGCCTACTTGTGTTTTTCTTAACACTCTGCCTAATGTTTGAATCCTCTGGCGAACTGAAGTATTTGAGGCAACAATAATCCCAATATCGGCACTGGGCACATTAAATCCCTCGATTAGAGATTTGGCAGATACAATTACCTTGGCTATACCACGGCGAAAAAGATCTATGCTTGTATCTCTTAGGATGTCAGAAAGCTTACTGTTTTCCGCAACAACCGGTATGCCTTCCTTTAGAAGTCGGCTATACAAGTCCATTACTTCTTCTATGCTTTCATGGAATAAGATAGCCCGAGTATCTGGATTGTTTTTCAGTTCATCTTTTAATATTTTTACTACCGCATCGTTACGAGCTTTCGCATGATATAAAAGGCGTTTTCTCTCCCTGTATTTTGAAATAAATAACCGAGCTAAATTACCTAACTGACCTTCTTGTTTGGCTAGACTTTGACACCACCTAAATAGGGTCTTCTTCCTGCGTAAGTTCTTGCTTCTTCCCCTATCTTCAAGTTTTTTATTGAGTTCCTTTATACTGCGGGAAAGGCTTTCGTATTTATTCCACTCCTCGGCTGATAGAGGCAAAGCATAATGCCTCAACTCAAAACCGGGTAGAATACCCATATTATAAGCTTCTTTTAAAGTCATTTCATAAACAAGGCTGCCAATTTCCTGGCCTAATAAGCTGCCTTTATAATCCATCAATGTCTTCGTCCTCCTCTTCGTCATCTTCTCTTTCAGGAGTAGCAGATAGACCTAAATCATATTTCCGTTTAACCTTAAAAATCTGCTGCATTTTCGGAGCTCCTGATCGGTGGCACTCATCAACAACTAGTAACAATTTGTTACTCAATTTTTCCTCAACAACCTTAGGCAATTTGCTAGCAGCAGAATTAAGGACACATATAAGTATTCTCTTTTGATCCTCAGTAAAGCTATCTTCGTGTCCTGCGCCTAGAAGTCCGATTGCCTCTTTGGGCAAGTTACTCTTTTCTTTAATTTCTTCATACCATTGATTCAACAAGACAATGGTGGGCACAATAATAGCTACACGTAAGTCTTTTTCTATTCTTTGTAATTTTTCTATTATGGCTAACGTAAGAATGGTTTTCCCAGCTCCTGTAACAACCTTGATTGTGCCTCTCTTGTCTTTGAACCAAGCATCAACAGCCTCTTTTTGCCACGGGTATAGAGTTATTTTTTTAAGCATTTTCCATTCTATGGGCAATAGTTTCTCTTCTTTTTTTGTCTCTGACTTGGCTTTTTCTTGGGCTTTAACTTTTTCTAACCAGTATTTTTTTGTTTCAAGAATGTGCAAGCGCAACTCTTCCGAAGGGGTTAAAGTCCACTGTTTTAATAAAGATTTTCTATTTTTATCGGACAAGGTAATAACCTCCCTTTACTTTCGATATGTTTTTTTGTTTATCTTCTTTGTTTCTATCTTAAAACCCCGGTCGCATTCAGACAATAAATTATGTTATAGGTCGCTTCTTTTAATATCATTTTTCATCTTCCCACTCAATTTTTTAATCGCTCTACTCACCGATAGTATAATATATTCTGCTATCTCTTTTAAGGCATAGCTATACTGGAGGTGATCCTTATATGCTGCATGGTCTTTTGAATTCTGGTTCTTAGCTTTAAAAATCTCCTTTAAGGTACACACCTATTTTTTCTATGGCTTAGCTTTCCATTTTACGAGATCTTCTTTTAGGACGTCTACTATAATAATAACTAATCCTCAAACATCCGGTTAAGAAACTCCTCAAATCTTATAGATTTTCTACTAAAAATTACCAGATTATTAAGCTAGTAAACTCATCCCTCTTCACAACAAACTACAAATATCTTCCGCTAATATAATCTATGTAATCCTTATGTGTATTCCGGTAATCCCTTGACAACTTTATAATCAAATCCTGATAACTCATAGCGTGGAAATGAATACCATCCTCTTTAGTTATTTTGGTAAATTCGTTTATTTCTTTATGGTGTTTCGCACTTTTTGGTCCAATCGTATCATACCAAAGATAAAGAAGTCGGAACTTATTCTTCCCAAACGCTTCTTTCAACCCTAAAATGTGTTTTAATAATTGAGCGGGATGTAAATGGTTGAATCTATGATCACCGGGGCTTATTGTTTTTGCCAACTTTAATAAATTTGGCATATCATCCCATACTTTGTTTAACTCAATATATTTAGGAGAAATCCCGGAATGTGCTCCTGAATAATAAGCTTCTGAAAATTTACATTCTATTGCAAAAACCTTAAACCTTGATTTCGGAGAGTTATTAATAACAACATCAATATTCGGACTACGTGGAAATTTCCCACTTATCGGATACTTAACCTCGAAATTGATGCCCTGAGAGAAAGTATTGCCTGTATTACAAAACTTACATACGACAGCTATAGCAGGAACTTGATTTATCTTTTTCCAATATTGGAAAACATTCACACCCAATGCAGATGAAGAATGAACTGCTTGCATCTTGCAAGGATTTCCAGTTAATTCTCCTCCATCTGCTTCTTTAAAATTTTTTTCGGTTTCTGGTAGTAATGGTTCAAATAGATTATCATCTAACTTTTGAGTATAGGCTTTGCGACCACGGTTACCTTTGCTTCCGATAAGTATTATATTATTGCGATATGCCCATTGGATTTGCTTTGATATAATATACTCATGCGCTTTCATAATTACCTCCATCGCTCTAACTTATATTGTCAATGGTAAACTTCCCATATTTCTTTAAATGTAAAGATCCCTTTTATTCTATCTATTGCTCTTATTTTAGGTCTTGTAAAGTATCGTTATCAACCCCTTCTTCCTCGTAATCTTCATGCATAATGACATCTTCTTCTTCAGGTATTTCTAATTCAAATAGTGGGGTGTCCATATCATTTACAACTGTTTTTTCAATAGCAGATTCAATCAATTTTATGATTGACTCCCTCCTTAAATTAAGAAAAGCATGGAAGTCGTTGTTTCGGATAACATCGGAATCTATACGGTGCGAAAGAAGTATTTCATTCATTCTCGCCTCCTGCATACCCGCAGCACTCTGAATTTTTATTAAATAATCACTGGGTGCCTTATCACCTATAATGCGATTTGTTCTAGCTGAAAGGGCGGTTTTATTGAGAACACAATCATATTTCTCTCTCGGAATTTGCTGTTCCTGACACCATTTCTGAGGAAAAATATGATGAACATCAATTTGTTCATCGAAATAGGTCTGAACACTTATCGGATCCCCAGATTTAAAGTCTATGCATCCAGTACGCATAAGCAGTGCATAAATGCCCTTATAGGCAGCACTATTGCGTGTACGTAGTGAGTAGAGCCTGGAAGCTGCAAAATTGGCATCAGTAATTGTTGAAGGTTCGCTAATTCCTCCTCTTGCCCAATCGACTACTTCCGGGAGATCCTTGGCAAAACGACTTTCAATAGCGGAACCATACAATTCCCCAAAAATTCCACACCAGAACCAGCGCGCCAATCGTTTTTTAACGCTGTCGAGTTCAGCATCTTTACCCAGCACTGCAACAATCGCAGCAAATGGAACAGTTTGAGTCCGATAAGGAAGATCTCTACTGCCGAAGAAATTCTGCTGATGTAAAACTTTCGCAGTTTCAATAAATGCTTTTTGGGAGATATCAGCCCATGTTTTGTAATCCTGAAGCTTCATTTTTAAAATTTCGCGGCGTTTGCAACTGATCCCGGGTGCCTGGTCAGGGCGTACACCAGAATTCAGTGCTTCCATCTTTTTTGCTCTTGTAGATAAAAGAGATATAACCTGCAGAAAATCTTCACTCTGAAGATTTCTAAAAATAGGATATTTTGCTAATTCTTTGCGTCTTATATTCCAGTCTTTGCGTAAATTATAACCTTCAGCTGCAAAAGTTGCTGTAAGGAGTTCAAAAACAGTCAGAGGTACTCCTCCGGTGTTGACTTTTTCAAAAATCTGACATATTGCTTCTCTAGGAATACCTTTTTTAAGCTGGATTACGGGAACCTGATATTGATTAATGGGAGTGAGGATTCTTTCATTAAGTATATTCCATTTTTTCAATCGAGATTGCATTTCTTCTGGAATAATTTGTAAAAACCGCATCATCCAATCCGTTAATTTAACTTGATTAAATACAATATCTAGGGGCAGTATTCCTGCCTGACACTGCAGATCCATGGTTGAATAATCTTCGGTAATTTCTCCCCGGAAATTTCTTCTTTTTCGGTCTTCAGATAAACTTATAATAACCTCTTCTCTATCTCCGGTATCCGAAACAACTTCATCGATTACTACATGATAATGCCTCTTAACTTCTTTACCTCGAATATCTTTTGTCTCAACCGGACAAGGAGAAAAAAGTGCTTGGAATAAAGCAGTAAGTCTTTGCTGTCCATCAAGTATTAGGAGTTCCGGTTTACGAAATTTCCCTTGATCAACACCATGTATAAGACGTGTTTTAAAAATAATTTCTTCATTACCAGCCTGCAATAACATAATAGCCCCAATTGGGTATGATAGGGTGACGCTTGCAAGTAAGCTGCCAACATGTGAGTCATCCCATATCCAATCTCGCTGAAATTCGGGAAGTTGAATTTTGCCATCATCAATTTCTTTTAAAATCCCCGCTAGGGATTCTTTCCCACTATCATATGTGCTCATTCCTTGCATATTCAATCTCCTTTACTATTAATTTTTATACAATTTTCTGATTCTCAAAAATCAATAATCTATTTCCTTAAAGATTAGTATCTCTGTACATTAAATATTCTTGGGCTAAAATTCTTTATTGTTAACAGATGATTTAACGAACTGTTAAGAATAAATATTTGATATCCTCTATCCCCTTCATCTGAAAAATTAACCCAGGAAAAAATAGAAGTTATATATATTATACCTTTATAAATAAATATTTAAAAAGAACCCCATTTCTTATTTCATTTATATTAATTAATTTAGTTTTTTCTCTAATTCAAGGCAAACTTCATTAATATTGAATCTTTTAATAATACTGTCTTCTGATTTTTTTTGCACAATTTCAAGTTGATTTTGATATTTTTTCAACAATTTAATAGTGTTACCAATAACATCATATTTTTTCTCAGGATCATAAGATAATAAAAATTGATTTGATTTTTTCCGTTCTCCTGATTTGCTATTATTTAAAACATATGAGTTAGCAATTTCATTACCAAAAATATTTCTAGTAACACGCCAAGCAATTAATTCAGCATCTAATTCAGTTGGTTCTAGTAGATCAATTTTTTGTTCATCAGTTTCAATATTTCCAAGAGTATTGCTAAGAAAATTCCCAGCTTTTGACAAAATAATTGAAGTTAAATCTTGCTTAAGATGTTGTAATTCATGAGCCAATGTCCATATAAATTCAATTTCTTCGCTTTTAGAAACATCCCCAGAAATCCAAACAAGATGGGAGTACTTTTTAGAGTGCATTATTTCTAATAACGGATTTGGACTCATTTCTTCTATGCCACCATCTTTGATATTCATATAGATTGCTTTTGAACATCCCCATCCGGGATTATCAGAATTTTCGTAGCATTTATTATCTATTACAATAGCAACACCTTTGGCGGGAATATTAAAATATGAAATTAGTTTTTTTATAAGTTCTTTTCTTTTCTTAGTTAAATTAATCCAGTCAAAAATATTAGTGTTTGCATCCCACAATTTTTTAACTCCTTTTATCTTATTTGCTCGTAAAATATTTAAAGTTTTTAGGATTACTAAAATAATAATTATTAAATACTATTAAAAGACGCACCAATATTAAATATATTTTACTTTTGTATTGCTTTTTAAGAGTTTTATTTTTATTAAAAAATTATAAATTATCCAAATTTCTATCAAATTCACTTTTCGCTAAACTGCCTAAATAATTTAACTTTAATTCTATTCTTTTTAATATCTCTTCTTTGCCAGCGGTGGCTGAATCAAATGCTGTTGTTTGAAATGAAACTATAAAAATATAGAATAATACAATACCTATTAAGATTTGTAACATCATAAATAATTTAGAAATCATTGTTAAAGGAATTATATTACCTGTGTTAACGGTTGAATAAATGGTCATACTGAAAAATAAATGTTCGAAATATTTACCTTCTACTAAATTACTAAAATTATTATTATCTATTTTTGATAGACCATAATATTCAAAAGAAAATATCATAATAGTGAATAAGATTGATATAACGAAAAATGCAATAAAAGCAAATAATATTCCCTTTCTGCTATGTGAAATATTAATTTGCTTCTTCAATATATTAAAAAATTTTGCACTACCTTTTATAAATATTTTTAACCCTTCTTTCTGTATTTTAATATCTTTCATATCATTTTCTTTATTTATCTTTTTAGATTCACTTTTTTCCCAAAAAGTCCACCATTTTTCTACAATATTGTATAAACTTAAATAAATTAAATTCGGATTAATAATTAAATTAAATAAATATTCTAGATGAAAAAATAAGGAAATCATTAATATAGACATGCTGAATCTAATTACGATATTGTTGATAGATTTTATTATCAGGTATATTAAAAGTACATCTATAATAATTAACAGTATTTGAATAAAATTATTTTTATTTATTTTAAAAATACTACTAAGTATCCCAACTATTTTGCTTAACATATAAAAAATAGAAAAATCAATAATTTTGTAGATTATAATGAGCGGAAACAAAAATAAATATCTAAAATATGAAACAAAGTACCCTAATTTATTTTTCCTATCAAATCTTTTTTCTAAAAAGAAAGAAGATAAAATAATAACAATCGAAAATGTTATAAATATAAATATGTAAGATTTAATAAATAAATTAATCTTGCTAGGTAAATAATCTGTAATTTTATAAAACGATTTTGGTAGAAACAATCTTATGTATACTGATAACAAAAAAAATGACGCTAAAACATTCTTAAGAAGAAAATTTATGTTATTTCGAATCTTACTTTTTTCAACTACTTTAATAACTAAAACTACTGAATCTTCTTCGGCGCCCGGTTCTAATTTCATACTTACATCTTCAAAATAACCAAGATTATATATTCTTTGTAAAGATTTTTTTACCTTCTCAAAATCAAAGAGATCTCCAGGATTAATACTAATTTCTTGAGCAATTACCTGTTCTTTAGTTTTATGATTCCCTTCAACTAATATTTTCCCCAAACGTCCTTCAGAAATAGTTATCCATAATTTCCCCTGTTCGTCAAAATTAACATCTTTAATATTGATTAAAAGATAACTCCGGTCTTTATAGAGTTGAGAAATGCGATCAAGATCGTTCTTTAATATCTTCTGACAAAAAATTTGTCCCTCCTGTAAAACCATTACTTCTCGCATCTCTTCCTCAGAAACTACAGTATTTCCTTCGATATTAATCTCTTTTATAGATAAATACTCAATCACTACAAATATTACTTTGTAGCCGTCTCGAAAAGGTTCTATTTTTATACTAACATCTTTAAAATAACCTAGGTCATATACCTCTTTCCTGTCCTTTTCAATATTTTCCTTAGAAAATACATCTCCTAAATTAGAGGTAATTTGAGAAATCATCAAATCCTTAGAAATATTTTCACTCCCCTGTACTATAATAGCAGTTATCTTTTTATTATCATCTTTTCTATAATTAATTAAATTATTTAATTTTGATAAATTAATCAATATTCTCTCCTTCTAGTTCTAAATTTCCTAATATTTTTATCAAAATAATTTTTTATCCTTCTAAATGGTTTTTAGTAAAATTACACATTTTTTTAAAAAATACTCACCAATATTTATTATAATAAGCATATAATTTAAAAATTATTTGTTTTCCTGATTTTCTCATTAATCATAGAACTTATTCTATTCCTGATATACTCCTCCATAATTTGTTTTTTACTTCTATAATCAAGCGGAAACCATGAGTTGCTCCCATAAACTGGTATTTTTAATTTGATTGTAGCCTTTTGATCATAATCAAATTCATTAGCAAAAAAAGTTATATCGCAAAATCCGCTTTTATCTTTTGGTTGAAATTCTAATACTAAACCAAATGGTGGAGTAGAAAGTTCAGAAACAACTCGGGACTTAAAGGGATCACTATAAATATTACCTATCACAATAATTCCTAAACGCTTTAAAATTATTCCCCGTAAAATATAAAGATAAAAACCAAAATCTTTTTCAGAAATTCCTCTTTTCTCTTTGGATAATATAAACTCACGTAATTTTTCATGAGCATCAGATAAATCAGGAGTATTAATTGAAAAGAACATTGACATAATTTGTTTTATAATTCTTAAAGGATATATTTCATTTAAAGTAATTGTTACCCAAGAATTGGTAATATATTTTTTATTATGAGTTTTTCTATAACCTTCATATATAAAATCAACAAAAGCATTTCCATAGTTTGCACCAGTATCATTATTGCATTTTTCGCAAAGAGTGTAACCGCCAATCCCTCTTTGAAGTTCTTTACCTTTTGATTTAGGCAATTCCCAAGGAAATCCTGATGTATCTTGTTTTAAAATTTCCTCACCCATATGAATAAATGCCCTATTAGAATTAAAAGCTTTTTTTGGCGGAACATGCTCATAAGTTAAAGCCCCTATTTTGCCGCATATACGGCATTTTCCCTCTTTACTTTTTCCCCACATTTAACTAAATACCTAATTTAAAAGTTTAATCTTAACATCTATTTTTTTAATTAGAATATACTCTATGGACACATCCCATTTATTCTATGGTTTAATTTTCCATTTTACGAGGTCTTGCTTTAGGACGTCTATCTATAGTAATACCTAAGGCCTCAATCATCCGGATAAATAACTCCTTAGATCCCATAGATTTTGTCACGGTAGGACAGCCAGTTACCTGACCACCCCCGCACAGATTCCAGCGTGCGGAACTACCGCACTGGGCTCTTCAGAAATACTCGCTTCCGTAAAAGACACATTAGTATTGCCATCTTTGCTATTCCCTGCAGGGAGGTTTGCATTGGTTATCCAGTTAAACAGTCTGGCAAATGTTATCCTTTGCAGGCTACGTATTCTGTCAGCCCCTTCCTCTATTTGATAGAGTAATATGGGCTGATTCGAATCCCTATATGCCATCAGTAATCCTCTCTTTTCAGCGGGTAGACTTACCTACCTTAGGAGCTTATAGGGTCTCCCAAGTTCTCCATATCTCTCTACAGACATGCCATGTGCCAAGACCCCGGCAGACCCTCTTTAGAATCTCGCCATAGGCGATTCTTTTGTGTAGGCTTCCGTTACGGAAACGACGTCGCCATCTGCATTAATCTTTATTTACGAGGCTGTATAATTCACTTCAGGAAGTACGGCCTTCCCTATGGCCTATCTGTTTCCCTGTGTACGCTTCATCTAATGGTTACCCATTTTAATGCAACACTTGGTATGGGTGGTTGGCTAGACCTTACCCAACAAGGACTTTCACCCTGCAAGACATATAAAACTTCTTGGCGCTCGTCCGCTAAAAGTTACCGAATTATTGACCTGGCCCACTTCCCTATTTATGTAATTCTTCTTTCCAGCATTAACTTATTTCTAAGGTTTACATTTCTTACAAGGTCTTCTGCCAGAAGCTATTGCCTCTTCACGAGTCTTAAATAAAATCAGATTTTCAGGCTTTATGCTTGCAACATAGGAACAGCTAATATAGTGAAATACTTCTGACTTTTTTGAAGCAGCATATTTATATTCTTGGGCTTCATCAGTTTCGGTTTCAGTTCTCACTACTGGTGGTGCTCTTATACTTTCTTTTTCAGTAAATACTTGATAATCTATACCATCTGTTTTTATTAAAATAGTTCCGTTTAAATCTGTCTGGTAAATCTCTATCCCTAAACTTTGTAAAAGAGATATAGTCTCTTGGTGTGGATGGCCGTATTTATTGCCTTGACCGCAACAAATAACTGCTATTTTTGGCCCTACTGATTTAATAAAGAGAGGGGAAGAACTACTGGAAGATCCGTGATGGGCTACTTTTATAATATCTACATTGAGATTACTTCTCGATTCAGTTAAAAGCTGCCATTCTCTCTCTTTTTCGATGTCTCCGGTAAATAGACAAGAAAAGTCTTTGTAATCCAACCGCACTACTACAGAATTGTTATTAAGTTCAGAACCTTTGATAAGAGGGTTAGCCGGATGAAGAATTGTTAAGGTTAAAGAACCTAAATTAATCTTCCGGGAAATGCCTTCGTAATAATTAATATTATATTTATCAACAGCGGTAATCATCCTCTGATAGGTATCGGTAGTATGAGGTATGCCTGGATCAATAAAAGCCTTAGGTTTATATTTTGCAATAATCTTATCCATACCGGTAATATGGTCAGCATGGGCATGAGTGTCAATTAGAAGATCAATATGGGAAATTCCAAGATCTTGCAGGTATCTTAGAATTAAACTTTCGGTGGGGCCGGAATCAATCATCACTCCCCTATCATCAGGAGTAATTATTATAGAAGAATCGCCTTGTCCTACATCGAGAAAATAGATTGATAGAGTATCCTGAGCAAAGAGACCAGCAGTAAAAGACAAGAAAAATAGGAGTATAAGAATAGGTAAAAAATATTTTTTTATTTTATCTATAATTGGATATCTCCACCTTTATCTTGCTCCTTTAACTTATTAAGAAAGTTTTGTATTTTATCTTTTCTTCTTTTTGTTTCTTCATGATCAATGTCAATATTAATATTAAGTACAGTTCCTTCTTTAGCTTCTTGTGGTAATAAATGACGAGGGAAATTAAAAATTATTGGATTTTTATTTTGGGATTCTAATATAGCATATTTACCTTCAAAACGATCAATTATTAATTTAATAATCATTATATTCGGCTTTTCCTTATATTTAAAATTTAGACAAATATATTTGTGACAGGGGATGGTTCTTTATCACGCTTCAATCCTTCCGAAATCAATCCATTCTTTTATTATTTCTCTTATCTTTTCTTCCAGGACAACCCAAAAGCTACCGGACTATTGACTTGGTACGCCTTCCCTATTTATTCCCAATTTGAATTTTTATGTATTTTGTGAACTTTTAAAGACCCCGTATCCTACTATTTTTTTGATATTTTCTATTGCCTTTAAAGACTTGTTCAATTATTTCGTTAGTAATATGCCACATTAATACAGGCGGAATAGCATTACCAAGGGCTCGGTATTGAACTGTTTCCGAACCAATAAGTTTAAAAGAGTCAGGGAAGGACTGTATTCTTGCTACTTCTCTAGGTAAAAATCTTCGATATTTTCCCTTTGTGATTATAACTGGATCCGTACTATTCAATGATATCTTTGCTAAATGAGCACCTACAGTATTACATGGTTTTTCAATATTCTGAGCTCTACCTTTATTCATAGCTTGATTTGACTTTAAAAGACCTTCGACAGCACGTTGACTAAAAAAATATTTTTCAGGAATTTTATCATCATCTAACAATATTTTTTCTAATGGTACATGAGTGTCTTTAGTTGTTGGAGAAGGAAAAATAAATTCATAATTTATATCATTCCTTACACCAACAATAAAAACACGTTCTCTTTTCTGAGGTATTCCATATTCAGCAGCGTTTAAAATATCCCAAGTAATTTTATATCCTGCCTCCTCAAAATTTAATAATATTAAAGGAAAAGCTTTCTTTTTGTTAGCTGATAAAATACCTTTTACATTTTCGGCAATAAAAACTGCCGGTTTTTTGTGTTTTAGAATTCTAACCATTTCAAAAAAAAGTTTGCCTTTTTTATCTTTGTAACCTAGCCTGGGCGGATTTTGTGCGACTATCGAGAAGGATTGGCAGGGGAAACCACCTGTTAAAATATCATGAGCTGAAATACTATCTTCATCAATATCTTTTATATCAGAATTTATACATTTAGCACCAAAATTTGCATTAAAAATATCACAAGCATTCTTATCAATATCATTAGCAAAAATTATTTCTGTATTATGTCGTTTATATTCTTTACCTAAATAAAAAAAACCCCCCTCAATACCTAAATCAGTGCCGCCGCAACCGCTAAACAAAGAAACAACCTTTAATTTTTCCATGTCAAAAGCTCCTGATATTCACCGCTAGCTTCTGGATTAAAAGTTATTTCCGTACCCGATTGCCTATTTAATGACATGTCTATCTTGCTTTCCTTGTACAATTTTTCCGGATCCTGTAAAATATATAGTCTTTTCTCTTTTTTATTTATATATAAACGGTAAACAAAATAACGGTCAGCTAAACTTTTTGCAGCATTCCATTCATTTGGGGTTAAGTGAAACCTATGAAACGAAATTGCTCTATTGCTTATAGTGGTTTTCACTTCTATATAACGTTTAATTTCGTCTATTTCGACGGATTGAATGTCGTAACCAACAGAAAAGGAAGTCGGAATGATCTTAATTAAGTGCATTAAATCTTCTCGTCCTGCTAATGTAATTCGTTTACATTCATGCCCATATGTTAAGCTCTCTCCCAAATCACCTATTTCTTTTGTCCTAAGTTCTTGTAAATCAGCTCTCTCAAATAGACTATTCAAACCTTCTTGTATATGTTTGTATTCATCTTCATCTTCTGATATAAGAGCTAAAATGTCAGTATTAAAGAAATTTTCCTCAACAGGTGTATTTACATATTGGTACCAGTTTGTTTGCAAAAACTTAATTTGTTCAATATCTCCGGACTTGTCTTTAATCATTTCATCATAACCATCAAACCAAGTAAAAGAATTTATAAAAAAATCAATAATTTCTTTTTCAAGACTATTTAAATAGAAAAGCCCATTATATGACTTCAACAAATTTGCTATCTCCATGTAGTCTAAGATATCACCGGCATACCTTATTACATCACCAGTCCAATCATAACAATACTTTTTTTCTTTAGAGTGAACAAAGCGCTTAGCAGTATCATGTATATCTTCCAAATTTGCAGTAGCTCGCAGGTCATTAAATAAAAGGTGCGTTGCTTCAGCTTTTGTAATGCCAATTCTTTTGCCCGTTTTTTCCTCTGAAATTTTAAGTAGTTTAAGAATAGTAATTACAGGTTTAAAACTTATACCTTTTTCAATATATTTTAAATTTTCATGAGATTTAATATACCCACCCGGATATTGGAAAAAATATAAAAATGTTTTAAAAAATTGAACCAAATCTTGTTTTTGGCTTAAATCTAAAGCTCTTTGACCGGCTTTTGTAATTCCTTGACTTTTTAATTCAATAAAAAAACCAAATAAAGAAGATATTTCTGTTCTCCAGTTATTTATGGTTTTTTCAGTTCGATTAATATTGCCTGGGAATATTCGAATTGCATTGTTTAATTTTAATTTAAAATCATTTATACTTGCTGTCCCTATCTTTTCAATTTCCTCAGCCAAAAAAATTAATACATTTTCGATATTGTTTTTGAAACGCGGACGCACATGATGAATTCTGAAATAAAAACTATCTGGAACCTTATACATTCATTTCCCTCAATATATTTTTAATCTCGATAGCTAATATTTTTGCTAATAAAGGAGGAACGGCATTACCTACTTGTTTTTCTTGGTCGGATTTATTACCCAAAAAAAAGAAAGTGTCTGGGAAAGATTGTAACCTTGCTGCTTCTCTAACAGTGGGAACACGGTTATAATAGTAATGAAAATGATGTCTATGACCAGTATCAATTGTAAAACTAGGCTTTTTACTATTTAATCTAGTCCAAGCTATATTTACTTTTCTTGTATTTTGTAAATTGAGCGGTAAGTCTTTGTAGTTTCCTCCATCGGGAACTAAAGAAATAATCCTTTTTGTTTTTTCTGTATGGTTTGTTATGGTATGATTGTATATGCCCTTCGAATTTTTTCTCATAAGTTTTTGATATTCAGAATTAGCAGGTTTGGGATAGCCTATATCTGGGGTTATATTATTTTCAGGAAGATCGCTAATAGCTTCTTTAGAACTGATTGGATTAATTTTATGTTTATCTAATAATGAAAAGTCAAATACTATATTGTCTTTACAACCTATTATAAAAATTCTTTTTCTATCTTGAGGAACGCCAAAGTCAGAAGCCTTTAATATTTTCCATGAAACTGAATACCCTAAATGTGTAAAATCAGAAATAGTCGCTCTCAATATTTGTCCTTTAGCCATTGAAGTAAGATTAGGTACATTTTCCATTAAAAAACATTTCGGATTTAGCTTACTAACAAAGTATACAAATCTTTTATATAAAATATTTCTTTCGTCATTTACTTCTCTTTTCCCTGCTATTGAAAATCCTTGGCAAGGGGGTCCACCAATTACTACATCAATTTTTTCATTTTTTACAATTTTTGTTGGTTCAATATTGTTTATATCTCCATGAATTGTTTCTATATTGGAATGGTTATTTTTTAGAGTTTTCAATGCAATTTCCCACGAATCTATGGCATATTTAATAATATAATTCGCATCTGCAAAGCCACACGAGAGCCCTCCACAACCAGAAAATAGATCCATTACTTTGTATTTTTTATCCATGCTGTATCTTCCTCTCTAGATCTTTTAAATTTTCTGCATTGTTAGTTTCACATTCCCATATTATTAAAACAGTGAATCCAATATCTTCTAATTGATTCATTATGTGTATATCCCTTCTTATATTCTTTTCTAATTTTTCTTTCCAGTATTCAGTATTTGATTTTGGTAAATGACTTTTCTTGCATCCATTATGTTGGTGCCAAAAACAACCATGTATGAAAACAACCGTTTTATATTTAGAAAGCACAATATCAGGCTTTCCCGGCAAAATACCATTAGGATAGATCTTTTTTGATATTTTACCATTTAATCTAAATCTTAACCCCCGTTGATGCAAATATCTCCTTACTAATCTTTCAGGTTTAGTATTTTGGGATCGGATTCTACTCATATTCCAACTACGTTTTTCTTTAGTTAACTTATCAGTCATGGTTAAATAAAATACCCTGAGAATTATTTTTAAATATTAATATTTAAAATTTTCATTAAATGTCAATTTATATGTCAGGGGATGGTTCTTTTTTATACCTCAAACATCTATATTTATTTTACTATATCACTATTAGGGAGTAAAAATAACCTTTTTTAATTTTTCTATATCCTCTTTATAATACGACAAAATGTTTATAAAATCCTTCTTTTTTTAAAATATATTTCAAACTATCCGGCAAAAAAGAGCTTTGGGGTCAAGTCTTGAAATGACACATTTTCCATCAATGCTTGCTTGTTGTTAAAAAATTGTGTCATTTCAAGACCTGACCCTCTTTTACTCTTACTCTTTTACTCTTATATGTAGACCCGACCTTATCATTTTAGATATCTCTCTGGCTTGAATAAATCATTTTCCCATCTTTAAAAACAATTAATTCACCTTTATTAAATTTTTCCCAACTTTCATTAGTTAGTGGTTTAGTTGCAATAATAAAGCCTGCTTTATTAGGGTCCTTTTCCTCTTTTAAATCTACTTCCCAATCAATATCTTTTAATTTTATCTCTCTATAAGGTGGCTTTCTTTGAATAAAACAAAGCCCATTATAACCATTTTTATCATGATAACAAAATAAATACTTACCATCAGTGAAAAGACAATTTAAAGTTCCCTTTTTATTCATTTCTCTTATTTCTTGTTCTAAATATTGGAACTCATCCGTATTCCAATTTTTTATTCCTTTCTCCTGAATGAAATCTAATAAATGATAAAATAAATTTTCAGAATCCGTATCTCCATCAAGAATAAAATATTTCAATTTAAACTTTTTATTTGGAGGAATTGTTCCATTATGAGCAAAAATATATCCTTTTCCATTTAACTCTTTAAAAAATGGATGTGTGTTATTATAACTTGGTTTACCTCGGCTCTTTTTTCTGACGTGTCCAATAATAATTTTAGAAAGAATATTATCTAAGTTCTTTTCATTTTTAAGAAAATCACTTGATAATGCACTTATTGGTTCTTTTTCAATTGTTGCTTTTTTATTTTTATAATAAGCAATTCCCCATCCATCAGGATTATTTTCCCCTCTTTGTTGAAATCCTTTAAATGATATTTTGGGATTAACTGCCCGGTTAAAAGACATCCCTAATAATTCACACATCTTTATTTTCTCGCTCCTATAGTAAATTTATTAAATTACTAAAAATAATTCTCTTAAATATTTTTAAATATTTTGAATATTATTTCTTATCCTCTTCAATATATTCCATTATTTCCTCTGGGTCGTCCAAAGGTTTAGTTCTATTTCCTAATCTTACATATAAAACTTTTTTATTATTCTTCTTTAAATAAATATAATATTCATTTTTTTCTACTTTTATAACACATACTTCCTTTTTATCTATTGATTCAAAACTTAAATCTATGTATCTATTATAATTATTAATGCCGATACAACTTTCTAAATATTCCCTAAAATTAAGAATAAAACCATCCTTATTCCCTTTCAAATTAGATTTAAAATCGAAATCCATGCCGACCACTTGGTGATTATCATCAACACCTATAATTAAGGTACCCCCATTAGAATTCATAAACCCTGCTACAGTTTTAAGCACATTAAATCTAAGATCTTTATCTACTTTATTTTCTTTTATATTCCAAGTGTAAGTAGATTTAAATTCTAAATTATTGCTTTCCTCTTTTTTAATTAACTCTGCAATGTTCTCTTTGATTAGCTTATTTTCTATTAAATTTTCCATAAAAATATTTATTTCATCCGCTATTTTTTTTCTTCGTTTCTTTAAAAATAGCTCAAATGCATCAAGTTTCCAATACTCTTCGTTTTTAGGAACAAATTGTTGTTCTAATGCATTTGGATATTTTTCTTTAACTTTTTTCAGATATTGTATCGGTTCACTATTGCTTATTTCTTTATTTGCCTTAGCAGTTAGAAATACCCTATTAGCTATTTCGTTTACCATCTTTTGTTTTTCATATGTTTGATAATAACCTCTTTTTTCTAATAAATTTCTTGGAAATATATGATGTTTTTCAAGATAATATGAATTACCGATTAATTTTGAATGTAATTTACTTCCATTAAACCAATCAATTGCTCCTTTTGACTTAGCAACAATAAAAGACATATTAAAAAATGGACTGGTGATTGGTGCTTTTTCTAAATTTCTTGGTAAAACTTTAAAAAACCTAACTTCTCTGCTTAAATTATCGATAAGCGATTCTGGATTTTTTTCTCTTGTAATAGTAACAACATCTTGCTCTAATGGTGCTGATTTTCCTCTTCTTGTATATCTTCCCCACATCATAGAATTATATAACCAGTACAAAAATTTATTTAATTCGATTTCATTTTTAAACTCATATTCATTATTAGCTAAATATACCACTATTGGAACCAAGAGCGCATCCGTTTTTAATTCATAAGGATTACTGGAATTAATATATGCTTTATCGTTTAATATATTCAACAAGTACCTTAGTGCTTCTTTTAGTTTTGTCCAAGATTCTTTTACAATTTCTTCTGAGGCTTTATAATAACTATCAAATTTTGCATGACCGGTAGCTATAGAATTTAAACAAGTTATTAAAAAATTAAAATTAAAAGAATAACTTTTCTTACTATATAAACTTAACTCCTCTCTAAATAAATCTTTAATCTCTGGCCAGAAAGAACAAGTATATGCCAGAGCTAAATCTTCCTCGGAAAGAGTCCTGCCTTGCTTATTTACCAAATTAAATATTTTTACAACTTCCTTTATATTTTCTAAGTTTGTTAATTTTTCTTCATCTACAAAATAATCATATTCCCTGATTGTATCTAATTTATTTAATGCATCTAAGTACTTTAAATAATAATCTTTATTTTGATTTTTTATTACAAAATTTGCAGCACTTTTTTGTTTAAAAAAATCGATTATTGAAATCCATTCCTGCTTATTATCCATTAGCGTTTTCTGATAATATCTAATTTGCTCATTCTCTACATTAAAATATAAGTTATATTTTTTAACCATATTGTTATAATATGGTGGAGTTTTTCCCTTAACAAATAAATACAAAGTAGTCAATCTTTGTTGGCCATCAAGTAGAACTCTAGTATAGATACCCTCTGATGATTTATATCCTCCACTTAACTTTGGAGGATTTAATGTTTTCCATATTAATAAAGAACCTGTAGGATATTTTTTATATATAGATTGGATATATTTTTTAATATCATCTTCCTTCCAAACAAAATCTCTTTGAAATTCAGGTAGCACTAAATCTTTATTTTCAATATCTTTTAATAAGGTTTCAACTTTCATTATCAATTTCTCCTTCCGATATTTAATACAAAACTTAAAACATTTAATTAAAATAGGAAAACATCCTATTTTTTCTATGTTTTAATTTTTCCTTTTACGAGGTCGTCCTTTATGGCATCTATCTATAATAATATCTAAAGCCCTAACCAGTTGGTTAAGAGACTTCTCAGACCCTATAGGTTTTCCGTTAAAAGTGACCAAATTATTGACCTGCTATACCTGCCCTATTTATCTAATTTAAAAGTAAAATATTAATTATTTAAGGAAATAGGTGTCTGTCCCTATTATATTTTTACT
>Ga0307378_10002845_pt1 | contig 25841 bp, 26 predicted proteins | sample UN1MG_FD_202238 | JGI IMG/M metagenome (GOLD analysis project Ga0307378, IMG submission 202238) | Soil microbial communities from Risofladan, Vaasa, Finland - UN-1 | ecosystem: Environmental > Terrestrial > Soil > Coastal area > Acid sulfate soil | place: Finland: Risofladan, Vaasa | collected...
TATGCAATACGCCCTCTTTCTTTCTTTTATTTTTTTACTATATGCTGCATACTATATACTAATTTGGCTTTTGTATTCTGGCTTCCTCTTTCCTAACTATACGCTGTACGCTCCACGCTATACGCTATACGCTATAATACGAGATACGAATTTATTCCGGGTAACCGGTAAACTGGGTAACCAGCTAATCATATTGATTTTTACTTATCAAGCAGGCTCTCCAAAATTACTTGGGCAATAGCATATTCTCTGGTATGAGAGATGCTGACAAAATATTTGCTAACTCCTTTTGCGGACGCGATATTTTTTAATTTTCCAGATATATCTATAATAGGTTGCCCCAATTTATCATTTCTTACCTCAATATCTTTCCAGTTAGCTCCTTTTAAACCTAATCCCAATGATTTTAAAAGTGCTTCTTTGGCGGCAAATCTTCCTGCATAGGATTGAAATTTATTAATTTTCTTTTTTTCACAATATTCCCCCTCTAAGGAAGTAAATATCCTGGAGGTAAAGCTATTTCCCCATCTTTTAATTATTTTTTCTATTCTTTCTACTTTAACTAAATCTATTCCACAACCTACAATCAAGAAAATTATTCCCCTTTACCGGTAATTTATTAATCTTTTGGTTGTCAGTAAATAAGTATTTTAAAATTCTCTGTAATAAAAATTACCTTCTTTTATCTTACCTTTTAGCCATTTCAGCAAATATTTTTTAACTACGTTTCTGCTAGCGGGTATTAAAAAAATAAAACCAACTATATCTGTAACAAAACCGGGAGTAAGAAGTAATATCCCTCCAGCCAGAATAATTACTCCCTGAATTAAGCTATCTTCTGGTATGGTACCCTCATTTAAATCGTTCTGAATTTTCCTTAAAATCATAAAACCCTGATGTTTTACCAAGTAAGCTCCTAATATCCCGGTAAAAATAATTATACTGATTGTAGTTAAAGTCCCTATCTTCTTCCCCACTTCAATCAATAAGTATAGTTCTGTTACTGGAACTATTATGAATAACATTAATAATTTAGTAAAAAACATTTTTTACCCCAATTCTTTAACTATTCATAATCACACAAATATTCTTCTACTTCCTTTTGCATTTTTGGAGAGAGAACAATAAATTTTCCCTTTGCTTCGGTTAATAAGGTTCCATCTTCTAAATGGGCTTGAGCTTGGGCTTCAATCATTCTACCCAAATCTTTGGTCATCTTAGCAGTAAAGATAATCTTCTTGCCTATCGGAGCTTTTGTTCTGTATTTTACGTTAATTTCAACAGTTAAAGTCATTACTCCTTTGACTACAATTGCAGTTCTACCCATTATTTCATCTAAAATAGAAAATAATATTCCACCATGGACAATTCCTCTAAACCCTTGATGTTTTGATTCTGGAACAAATTCTGCTTTTATTTCTTTTTTATCTTTAAAAAAAGTAATCTGCAAACCGAAAGGATTTTCTTTGCCACATACAAAACATTCTCTATATCCTGGTAAAGCTTGCAAAATCATAACCTCCCTGTAATTAGTCATTAGTGAATAGTATAGCGTATAGCGGGTAGTGTTTAGCGTATAGTTTTGGATTAGCAAGATGATTGTTCTAATTAAAATATAACTTTAAAACTAAAATTGTAAAGCCATAATTTAAAATTCAAAACTTTTGGTTATATTATTTGGTGTAGGAGGTGGATTTATCCGTTCCGTTTTTTACGGGTTTGATAAATCAAACCCCTACATGTTACTTTTCAATAATTACACATCACTTACTACTGTATTCTCTACGCTATACGCTCTACGCTAAACGCTATCCGCTAGAATGGATACTATATACTAATTTCTGACTATTTCTTTTATCGCCTTTATAGTAGCATAAATATCTTCTTCACTAATTCCGTAATGAGTAACCAAACGAACTTTATTAGGTGGTCGAGGCGAACCTAATATATTATGCTCTGCTAACTTAGGTAAAAATTTATAAGTATCCATGCCAGATTTATTAAGGTCAACATTGACCATATTAGTCTGAATTGTTTCTAAATCAACATTTATTCCGCCTATATCAGCTAAGCCCTCTCCTAAAATTCGTGCATTTTTATGGTCTTCTTCTAATCTTTCTACCATATTTTCGATGGCAATTATTCCGGCTGCTGCTAAAATACCTGCCTGTCTCATCCCTCCCCCCAGCATCTTTCTATTTTTACGGGCCCTTTGAATAAATTCTTTTGAACCTGCTAAAATCGAACCTACCGGAGCACTAAGACCTTTAGAAAGACAGAACATCACTGAATCAACATCTTTTGTAAGAAGTGCGGGTTTGATATTTAAAGCTATAGCAGCATTAAATATTCGAGCGCCATCTAAATGAACTTGAATACTTTGTTGATGGGCCAATTGACATATTTCCTTAATTACTTTAGGGGAAGCAATTGTTCCGCCTGCCCGATTATGAGTATTTTCTACACAGATTAAAGTCGTCTTGGGATAATGAATATTTTCCTTCCTCAATACTTTTTTAATATCCTGAGGATTAAGAATTCCTTTATCTCCGGTAATCAAACGAGGTATCACTCCTGCTACTGCTGACATACCTCCTGCTTCATAATAATATATGTGGGAGTCCATCTCTAAAATTACTTCATCTCCTCTTTGGCAATGAGTCAATACCGCAATAAGATTCCCCATAGTTCCACTAGGTACAAATAATGCTTCCTCTTTCTCTAATTTTTTAGCGGCTAATTTTTCCAATAGATTAACTGTGGGGTCTTCTTGATAAACATCATCCCCAACATTGGCATTTTTCATTGCCTCTCTCATCTCATTCGTAGGCAAAGTAACTGTATCACTTCTTAAATCAATTTTTTTTAAATTAATTTTTTCTTTAAAAATATTAATAATTATCAACCTCCAATAAATATAAAGTATTCAAGAGTCAGAAGTCAGAATTAATTCATCATTCCGTATCTCGTATCTTGTATCTCGTACATTACAACGTATAGCGGGCAGCATTTAGCGTATAGTTACCAATAGACGAGAGCCTATCTTCAAAAATTCACAATTTTGTTTTGCAGGAGTTGGATTTATCCAACCCGGGAATTTTGGTAAATTTTCTTGCGGGCTCGATGAATCGAGCCTCTAAACGCTCCACGCTCTACGCTATACGCTGTTTTTTAATAAATTGTCAAATATCTATCCAATTCCCACTGGTGAACTTGAATCCGATAACCTTCCCATTCTTCTCTCTTAGCTTCGATATAATTTTCTAAAATATGACCTGTTAAAGCAGATTTTACCACTTCGTCCTTATCTAATTCTAACAAAGCTTCATTCAGGGTAGAAGGTAAACTTTCAATACCCAAAGATTTTTTCTCCTCTTTATTCATAGTATAAATATTTTTACTTACTGGTTCTCCCGGATCAATTTGATTTTTAATTCCATCAATACCCGCTTTTAGTATTACTGCGAAAGCTAAATAAGGATTACATGATGGATCAGGACTTCTCAGCTCTGCTCTAGCACCTTCTCCCCTCGCTGCGGGTACCCTGACTAAAGGACTGCGATTTCTCTCTGACCAGGCAATGTAAACCGGTGCTTCATAACCAGGAGTTAATCTCTTATAAGAATTTACTAAAGGATTGGTAATGGCTGTAAAGCCCTTAGCATGTTTTAATAATCCACCGATAAAATATAACGCTTCCTTGCTTAATTGATATTTACCATTTGGATTATAAAATATATTATTACCATTTTTCAATAGAGATATATGAGTATGCATCCCCGAACCACAAATTCCAGATATAGGTTTAGGCATAAAGGTAACGTGTAAATTATGTTTTAGAGCGATAGTCTTACCGGTTAGCTTTAGAGTCATTATTCTATCAGCTGCAGTTAGGGCATCAGAATATCTAAAATCAATCTCATGTTGGCCAGGAGCAACTTCGTGATGCGAAGCTTCAATCTCAAAACCTAATTTTTCCAAGGCTATTACCATGTCTCTCCTTGTTTCTTCTCCTAGATCGACGGGTAAAAGATCAAAGTATCCTCCTCGGTCATGAGTCTTGGTAGTTGCTTCTCCTTCTTGATTTCTAAAAAATAGAAAGAATTCTACTTCTGGCCCAAGATTGGTGGAATAGCCCATCTCTTCCACTTCTTTCAACATTTTCTTTAAATTATTTCTGGGGCAACCATCGAAGGGTGAACCATCAGGATTATAGACATCACAGGTAATTCGAGCTACATCTTTTTCTTCTTCCCAAGGGTTTACCGTAAAAGTAGAGTAATCTGGTTTTAAATACATATCTGATTCTTCAATCCGCACAAAACCTTGGATAGAAGAGCCATCGAACATAATCTCCCCATTAAGAGCTTTTTCCAGTTCTCTTACTGGGATTTCTACATTCTTAGGCATTCCTAGAATATCGGTAAATCTCAATCTTACAAACTTTATATTTAGCTCTTTGGCTTTGTTTAAAATTATCTCTTTATTTAATTTTATCATTTATAGCCCCTTCCTTAAAGTTTTTTTTAATATGTTTTTACAATTATACTCTTTCTCTTTTAATTTTACAAAATACATATTAAAGTATCGAGTATCTAGTATCGGGTATCGAGTCAAGAAAGAGAAAGAAAGGATAGAAAAAAGCAATATTCTTCTTTTTATCTAACCACCCCACTAAAGTTTGCACTAACTATTATTCATATTTCGCAGATTAGATAGAAGCCAGAAGACAGAATCCAGTATTCAGAATTATTTTAGAATATAAGGTTATATTATCTTGTTAAGTTATTTTATATTCTTCTGACTCCTGGCTCCTGAATTCTTAAATGGCAATTGTGGTTTTTAGCTTTATTCTGAACTAAAAACCAAAAACGACAACCATTCTTTACTACTTTTACTCTACTGTAACACTTTTAGCTAAATTTCTTGGTTTATCTACATCACAACCCAGTTTATCAGCAATATGATAGGCAAATAACTGTAAAGGTATAACTGATAGAATAGGATATAATATATCCAAGGTTCGAGGTATAAAAAATGCCCTATCTACAATATTGGCAATCTCCTTATCACCTTCCGTAGCAATAGCTAATACTAAAGTATCCCGGGCTTTAACCTCCTTTATATTATTGATCACTTTAGCATAAATTCTATCCTGGGGTACGATTACCACTACCGGAAAAGTCTTATCCAAAAGTGCAATAGGACCGTGCTTCATCTCTCCTGCCGTATAACCTTCGGCGTGGATATAAGAAATCTCTTTAAGCTTTAAAGCCCCCTCTAAGGCAATGGGGTAATTAATCCCTCGCCCCAGGTAAAGAAAATTATGATATTTATAAAATTCTTCACTTAATTTAACAATCTTTGGGTCTTCGAGTAAGATAATCTCGACCATTTGAGGAATTTTCATTAATTCGGAAACTATTTTCTCAATCTCCGACGAATTGAGAGTTTTCCTAACTTGAGCAAAATATAGAGATAGTATATAAAGGCACATTAATTGACCAATAAAAGCTTTCGTAGTAGCTACCCCTATTTCCGGACCTGCCTTAATATACATTACACTATCTGCTTCCCTGCTGATAGTGCTCCCCCTTACATTGGTGAGGCCTAATATATGGGAGCCGGCTTCCCGACAAGCCTTTAGTGCTGCTATAGTATCCGCGGTTTCACCTGATTGGGATATCAATATAGTTAAATCCTTTTTTCCCAACAATAATTTCCTGTATCTAAATTCAGAACTATAATCTACTTCTACCGGAACGCCGATTAATTCTTCTAAAATATATTTACCTGCCAAAGCTGTATAATATGAAGATCCACAGGCCAGAATAAATATCCTTTCCATTTCTTTGATTTTATCCAAAGGAAGGGATAGATCGTTAAGTTCCGGAGTTTTAGTAGACAGATTAATTCTACCTTCTAAATTATTACGAATAACCATAGTTTCTTGAAATATTTCTTTTAACATAAAATGTTTATATCCGCTCTTTTCTGTCATCTCTTCATCCCATTCAATCTTTATTATATCCTTCTGTAAAATATTACCTTCTGAATCGATTATTTCTACTCCATCTTTGGTTATAGTAGCGATCTCCTTTTCGCCTAAAAAAATTACTCTATTGGTATACCCAAGCAAAGCAGGAATATCAGAAGCTAAAAACATCTCTCCTTCACCCACTCCGATAATCAAAGGACTTCCACAACGAGAAACAACCAATTTTTCTGGACCAAGAGAAGAAATAACCCCAATAGCATAAGATCCTTCAATCTCTTTTATAGATTCTTTTACTGCCAATGTTAAATCATTCTGATAATTACTTTCTATTAAATGAGGGAGAACTTCGGTATCTGTTTCAGATGTAAAGTTGTGTCCTTCCAAAATTAGCTTTTCTTTTAAGGGCATATAGTTTTCTATTATGCCATTGTGCACTACTACTATTTCTGAGTTGCAGCCATTATGCGGGTGAGCATTTAAATTATTGGGTTTCCCATGGGTAGCCCACCTGGTATGTCCCAATCCTGCATTACCTTTTGGTAAACCTCTTTCTAATAAGTTTTCTAATTCAACTATCTTGCCTTTACATTTTTTAATTTGAATTCTGTTATCTTTTAATATTGCAATCCCGGCAGAATCATATCCCCTATACTCTAACTTCTTTAATCCATTTAACAAAATTGGTACGGCTTCTCTTGATCCAATGTATCCGATTATTCCACACATTTTTTTAATCCTTTCTTTTGGTAAATATTAATTGTACAAAAAAATACCCCATCATTAATCCATTAAGGATGATAGGGTAAATAATCACAAATTAGTCTTATATTTTGAAATAGAATAGAAAATGCCTATTTATTTTTTAATTCTAAAAGATACTTTTCAGGAGCCCCCAAATGGATCCTTGCCATAAAACCCCTTTGTGCATGCAATTACTTGCAAGTTTTGTAGGTTTCTAAAGATCTGGTAAACCTAGGAGCATCCGCCGAATTTTCGATAAACTCCTTCCTCGTCAACTTACTTTTAAAAAGATACTAACTAAAATTAAGTAAGCTCTGGCGCTTGTATTTAATTTTTTTAATTTTTATTCCTTTTATCACCTCCCTTTAATCTTCCAGTCTACCGGTCTGCCGGTCGCCCAGTCTACCAGTCCACCGGTCTTCCGGTTTATTTAGTCGTTAGTATATAGTATAGCGTATAGTTTTGGATTAGCAAGATATAAGTGTATATAATTTACTAATTGACCAATTTACCAATTAAATTTAATTTAATAACCTGCAATTTACCCGGTTAATTCTAATCTGATTCTCTCTTTTCTAACTATGCGCTACGCTAAACGCTATACACTAGTTTGTACGAGATACGATTCACGAGATACTAATATAGTTGTGCGCTTTTCATTTTACGTTTTATCACTAAATACTATTCACTAACGACTATTCACTATTTAAATATCTTCTTTTTCGATTACTTCTCTCAAATCCAAAGAAATATTCTCTAATTTATTTTTATCCTCTCCTTCTAATAATATCCTAATTAATGATTCAGTACCGGAAGCTCGAACAAAAATTCTACCATCATCAGCAAGTTGATTTTTTATTTTCTTAATAATCTTTTCTATATGAATATTTTTAAAAAACTTCTCTTTGTCCTTGACCTTAAAATTCATAATAATTTGAGGATATTTTTCCATTACTGAGGCTAAATTAGATAGGGGTTTTCCTTCTTCCTGAAGAATCTTCATAAGTTGCAGAGAAGTTAACAGTCCATCTCCGCCAGTACTATATTTCGTAAAAATAATATGACCTGATTGTTCCCCTCCCAATACCGCTTTATTTTTCTTCATCATTTCCAATACATAGCGGTCTCCGATATTGGTCCTAATAACCTTTCCACCCGCTTTTTCAATAACTTTATCAAAGCCTACATTGCTCATTAGGGTAGTTACTACTGTTTTATTTGGTAATTGTTCTTTCTTAATAAGATTTATGGCGCAAATTGCCATAATTTGATCCCCATCTACAATATTCCCTTTTTCATCTACGGCAATAACTCTGTCAGCATCTCCATCATAAGAAAAGCCCAAATCTGCTTGCTGTCTTAAAACTTCCTTTCTTAAGAAAGCAGGATGCGTTGAGCCACAATTAAAATTTATATTGGTACCATCGGGTTTATCGTTAATAGTAATTAATTCAGCTCCTAATTCCCTAAAAAAACGAGGGGCAATTAGGCAAGATGCACCATTGGCGCAATCTAAAACGATTTTGTATCCCTTGAGGGTAAATTTTGAAGGAAGAGTGCTTTTAATGTAATCAATATATTTTTCTTCTGGTTCAGATACTTCTTTTATTCTGCCAATATTTTTTTCGGTAGGCCACTCGTCTTTTGAATGATTTTCAAAATATATTTTTTCAATCTCTTCTTCTTCTGAATCAGTGAATTTAAAACCATCCCCTCCAATATATTTAATGCCATTATGGTCAAAAGGATTATGGGAAGCAGAGATAACTATGCCGCAATTAGCATTATAAATTCTAGTTAGGTAAGCCACTACGGGAGTAGGTATTATTCCCGCTCTTAAAACATTTACACCCATTGAACATATCCCTGCTATTAAAGCAGCTTCTAACATATCCCCCGAAATTCGTGTATCTCTTCCGATTAATATCTTAGGATTGACCTTCTCTTTGAATAAATATGCTCCAGCTCTTCCTATATGAAAGGCAATGTCGGCAGTCATAGGTTCCCTATTGGCAATCCCTCTTATTCCATCTGTTCCAAATAATTTTTTCACAAACTACCCCTTTATTAATTGACCAATTCACCAATTATCCGATTTACCAATTGGTTTATTGGGGAATTGGAAAATCGGAAAATTATAAATTCTATTTATTAATCAACATCATTACTTCTTCTGGCTCGATCTTAATTAAAGAAATTCCTTCGGGAAGATCTACTTGTACTTTCACCTTCTGCTCTACTTTAAAATTATCCATAAATTTCACATAAGCTTTTATGTTTTCTGTTTCTAATTTATCTACTAAAACATTTTTCCCCTCAACAGTTATATCAACTGTCTCTGGTTTTATTTCACAAGATACAAAGGGAGATATATCTTGGGGTAAAATTGGAACATTTTTCAGGGTTTTATTAATTATGACTTCCTTAACTTGTATGGCTACCTCTATTAGTTCAATCTCACCCTCTGCTATATTTAATCCTTCATCTAAAGAAGGAGGAACTTTTACTGATAATGTTTTGGTAATTCCGCTTACATCGATGGGAATGGTCTCCAAAAACTCAATATTATTTATTTTAAAATAGTTACCAAAAATCTTTATTTCATCGGGACTAGATAATATTTCAGAGATATAATAACCTGGAGCTGGTTTTCCGACTATTTTTGGCTTTACCGCTAACCGCTTCTCTGGATACCCACGTGTCAGAGAAATTGACACTTCCACTATATCGGGATCAATCTTTACTTCTTTAATATCATTTCCATTTATATCAACTGCTCTTACTTTTATTCTTTTATTTAGATCTTCTTTTATTCCAGAAATATCAATGGCACAAATTATCTGTTTTACACTTTCTAATACACTCTGGGCACCAATTATCTTAACTTTAGGAGGATTAAATTGGGGTTCATCAGCCAAAGAGAAACCTTTTTCAGGAATCCCTATTAAACTATATACAACTTCAACTTCTTTATCTAAAATCCCTTCAACTTCTACTTTTATTTCTGAAGGAATAATTCTGCTAATTTGTGTTCCTTTGGGAGTAGTAACTTCTACCTTTAATTTATATAGTCCTTCTTTGCTAATTTCAGAAAAATTAACTTTCCCGCTAATTTGATTAGGAGAAATGTTATTTATTACATTCTTGGGGCCTCTAATACCAACGCTTACATTTGCGGGAAACTCTTTTATTACTAAGCCTTCGCTAAGATTATTTGGGGTAAGGGATATATCGATAAAATTCTCTATCATTGGGTTCTCCCCACCTGCTATATATAACCACAAAATAACTGCAAAAAATAAAGATAGTAATTTAATATCGATATTTTTAAAAAACCAATTTTTATTAAATTCTTTCATTTTTTCTCATCCTCTGTCGGCCAAAAACCAAATTCAGAGATTGTCTTAGGTTGGTATAAATGCATTAACATCTTTTTCAACCCCTGAGGCTCCATAGGTCGTGTAATTTTTCCATCTAATGCGATGGATATATTTCCTGTTTCTTCTGATACTATAATTATTAAAGCATCTGTCTGCTCACTTAAACCTAAAGCTGCTCTATGCCGAGTACCTAAAGATTTGCTAATATCCATTCTCTCGCTTAACGGTAAAATACAATTCGCCGCTGCTATCTTATTCCCTCTAATAATGACAGCTCCATCGTGTAAGGGGGAGTCGGGCATAAATATAGAATATAATAATTCGGGAGAAAATTCGCTATTTAAAACAATACCGGTCTCTAAAATATCTTTTAAACCAACTTCTCTCTCCAACACAATTAAAGCACCTTTATGTTTATTAGAAAGCATGGGCATTACCATTACTAATCCATTTATCAATTGTTCAATTTTTTTATCGATCTCCTTATGTAAAAAGGAAGTATTTATAAAAAACCCTCTTTTCCCCATCTTTAATAATCCTCTTCTTATTTCTGGTTGAAATATTATAGGTATGGCTACAACCATCATGGCCATGGTTCCTTTTAGGAGCCAATTAATAGTCCTAAGACCAAGCTGGTCAGCAACAAAAGAAACAATAAAAAGAATAACTAAACCTTTGATTAATTGCACTGCAGGAGTATCTTTGATTAAGAGGATTATGTGGTAGGATATAAAAGCAATGATTAATATGTCTATAATATCTAAAAGACTGAAAGAGATTGGCACTTGATTCTCCTTTTTTACTTATTGAACAATATAAAAGCCAATAAATAGTCGTTAGCGAAAAGTTTTTCCTGTCATAATTATAAAGCTATTTTGTTCTTTAATCAAATCTTAAATATAGTATCGAGTATATAGTATTGAGTATCGAGTATCGAGTTAAAAAAGCGAAAGAAAAGATAGAAATATAAAAAGTAGCATTCTTCTTTCTATCTAACTACCCCACTAAAGTTTACACTAACTTCTTAATATGGAATTGAGTATATAGTAAAGAAAATCCAGGAGAAAGAAGAAAAAATACAAAAGCTAAAATAAAATACAGTTATAAGTCATATGTGACAAGTAACGAGTTTATATTTTTAGGTTTATAAAACTGGTTACTTGTCACATATGACTCACTACTACTTCTCTCTGTCTTCTAAATTCTGATTCCTGGCTTCTGATTTTCCTCGCGTGATACGCGATACGCACTATGATTATTTTCTAGTTTCTGACCTCTAATTTTTATCTTACTATATCTTTACTATATACTCAATACTAGATACTATATACTAATTATGCTATTCACTAACGACTAATCTAATTATTTTTACAATAGTAAGGCTAAGACGCCTTTTTGGGCATGTAATCTATTTTCTGCTTGATCGATTACTACGGAATGGGGACCATCTATTACTTCATCCGTTATCTCTTCACCACGATGAGCTGGTAGGCAATGTAATATTATTACATCATCTTTCGCTTTATTTACTAAATCTTGATTTATTTGATAGGGTTTAAACACTTCTTTTCTAATTTCACTCTCTTTTTCAAACCCCATGCTGGTCCAGACATCAGTATAGATAACATCAGCTCCTTCAACAGCTTCTTTTGGATCGTGGATAATTTCTATTTTACTATTTATTTTTTTAGCATCCACTTTAGCTATATTTACAATCTCTTCCCTTGGCTCGTAACCGGGAGGTACAGACAAAACAATGTTCATCCCTACCTTAACTGCTCCAAACATCAAAGAATGTGCCACATTGTTACCATCGCCTATATAGACTAACTTAAGATTGAACAAGCTGCCCTTCTTTTCCTTAACAGTTAATAGATCACCTAAAACTTGACAGGGATGTAAAAGATCGGATAATCCGTTGATAACTGGAACCGTTGAATACTTGGCTAATTCTAATATTATTTCATGACTGAAAGTTCGAGCCATAATTCCGTTTACGTAACGAGATAGCACTTGAGCAATATCTTTAGTTGCCTCTCTTTGCCCTAGTTTTATATCATCTGGACCTAAATAAATTGCCTGCCCTCCTAATTGAATCATTCCTGCTTCAAAAGATACCCTGGTCCTTAAAGAAGGTTTTTGAAAAATCATTCCTAAAACTTTTCCTTTTAAAAGAGGTTGTTCTTCGTGAGAATAGTGTCTCAATTTTATAATTTCAGCAGTTTCTAATATTTGAGTAACCTCTTCCCTGCTCAAATCATTAATGGATACTAAATTCTTTCCTTTCATATCTACGGCCATTATTCTTTCTCCTTCCTTTTATAGAAATATTTTTTTACATAGTTTGAAGTGGTAGCAGAAAGCAATGCGGGATAATTTAATCTAAAACCTACTTCATCGCCTGTTTTTAATTCTTCTTTAAGATCAGTAATATCAATAATTAAATGGTCACTACTTGCGCCTACTATTTTTATTCCTTCTTTTAGGGGAATTATACTATCGGGATAAATGTCCTGTTTTCCTATTGCTAAAATAGCTCTTTTTCTTATTCCTAAATCTCGAAAAACAGGTACCTTCCCAAAAGCATCCCGACCAATCTCCCCTCGGGGCAAAGATGATTTCTCTTTTACTTCAATAACTTCTGCAGTTAAAATAAAAGCATCCTGATAAGTGCCTGTTATATTGCGCAATCTTACATCATCTTGGCCAAGCAGAATACCTACTCCTATTCTTAACTGGTTTATTCTATTAGGTATACTGTCATCTTCAACTAATTTCAAAACACTGGTATTGCCCCCTGAAATTACTTCCAATTTAATGTAAAAATTATTTTCGATTTCTTCCGTTAATCCAGCCAGTTTTGATAAATTTTCTGAAGTAGGCATTACCCCGCTAATACAACAGAAATTTGTTCCAATGCCTATTAATTTTACTCCAGGTAATGATCTAATTTCCCTTACCATCTGCAAAGTATCATCTGGTATAATTCCTTCTCTTAAGTCCCCTAAGTCTATCATCAAAATTATTCTATGAACAATTTTTCTCTCCAAAGCTTTCTGCGATAGTGAACTAATTACCGAAATTTCTGAATTTAAACTTATGTCTGCCCAATCTAAAACTCTATCCACCTCACTTAACATGGGGACTCTTATCAACATCGTCTCAGCTTTAAGTTTAGCTTTCTTCAAGCCTTCAAGATTCTCAATTCGAGAATCGCCTAGAATTTTTATACCTCCGTCTATCATGGCTTGACCGACTTCCGCAATAGCGGAACATCCTTTGGTTATTCCCACTACTTTAATTCCGTGTTTCAAGCAGAGAGCTTTAATGTTTTCTGAATTACTCTTTATTTTGTCCAAATAAATGTCTAATCGGGGATTTCTTTTCATTGTTTTTTTCCTTAAAAAGGGAAAATAATTATAAAAGATAAGTTAGCCGTTAGTATATCGTATTGCGTATTGCGTTAAGAAAACCAAAATTCAGGAGTATGGATACGATGCATTGTGCACAAAGTAGGACAGGCGTCTCGCCTGTCTATTAGTAAATAATTATGTTCTCAGTTTTCTGTTTTCAGTTATCGGTTTACAGTTTACGGTTTATTAGAAGGGAGTGTGATACAACGATTACACACTTTGAGCTTTCTATAAATTTACAACTTGTAACTCGAAATCTGAAACCTGTAACTTATTATTAATTACATATTACTTATTACTGTTTTATATTTACTAAATACTATTCACTAATTAGGGCTTACGGAAAAAGGGAACTCCTATACAATTAAATTAACTAAAAAACAGAATCTGTGTAATTTTCAGGTAAAAAACCAAAAAAAAGAGAGAAAGGCACCTTGCTACTTGGATGGCCTTTCTCTCTTTAAAGATGTAAAAATAATTATCTTTTAGAAAACTGGAATCTCGCTCGAGCGCCTTTTTGACCATATTTTTTTCTTTCTTTCATCCTTGCATCCCGAGTTAATAAACCTTCTTTTTTTAAAATTAAACGTAAAGTAGGATCATATTGAAGAAGGGCTCTTGCAATTCCATGCTGTATCGCCCCCGCTTGGCCAGTAATGCCTCCTCCTTCTACTTTAACAAAAACATCTAATTCATTTTTTTTATTTACTAATTCTAAAGGTTTTTCTACTACAGCTGACAAAGATTCTCGTCCAAAATAATTATCTAATGTCCTTTGGTTAATTTTTATACTACCCTTGCCAGGGACTAACCAAACTCTAGCTATTGAGAATTTTCTTCTTCCAGTACCATAATTTTTTGTCTGAATCAAGTACCTAACCTCCTTATTCGCGCTTAGCTAATTTTTTCTAACTTTTGAGCTTGATGGGGATGTTCATTCCCTTTATAAATCTTTAATTTTTTAATCATCGCTCTACCTAACTTTGTATGAGGGATCATGCCTTGAACTGCTTTTTTTACTACTATTTCTGGTTTTTTCTTTAATAATGTTTCCAGAGTAACGCTTTTCAAGCCACCCACATAAGGTGTATGATATTTATATGTTTTCTCTTTTAGTTTATTTCCGGTTACTTTTATCTTTTCAGCATTTATAACCACTACATAATCACCTAAATCCATCGATGGAGTATAGGTTGGTTTATTCTTTCCTCTTAATATTGTAGCTATCTGGGTAGCTAATCTTCCCAATATTTCTCCTTCTGCGTTAATTAGATACCATTTCCTATCGATATCTTTTTCTTTTGCGCTGTAGGTTTTCACTTTGTTCCTCCCTGCCTAATAATTTCATGTACAATTTATTTTTCAAAATATATGTACTATTTATTTCTTTTAAAACACTTTCAATTTATTAGAAAATAACATAATAAATTGTAATATAATCAAGTCATGATGTCAAGCTAAATTAGTATAATATCGTATCGAGTATTGCGTATTGCGTTCGGATTTAAATAATAAAAAGAGAAAAAACCTGCAATCTGGAACATATAACTATTTACTTGTCGTATATTACTCATCACCATTTCTTTCTGTCTTCTGACTTCTAGCTCCTATTTTCTCCACGCGATACTCGATACTCGATACTCGATACGCGATGCGAAATACTAATTCACTAATTGTCTAATCAATTAGTGAATTAGTATTTTACTTTCATTAAAAACAGACCTTTAGCCGGGACAGTTTTACCTGCCATTTTTCTATTTTTAGCTTCCAATATCTTATTTATCTCCAAATAATTTATCTTCTCATCACCCACGTCCAAGAGAGTGCCAACAATGGTGCGAACCATTTTATACAAAAAAGCATCTGCCTCAAGGCGAAAACAAAATATATTTCCTTTCTTGATTATGCTTATATTTTTAATGTTCCTCTTCCAATTTCCAATTCTGCTCCCCGAACAGGCAAAAGAGGTAAAATCATGCTCTCCTTGTAAAAATTTACTGGCTTTTTTCATTTCTTCCAAATTTATATTCTTATAAACAAAGTATACATAATTTCTTAGAAAAATAGACAGGTAGTTATCGTGTTGACTGGAGTTCAAAACATAATAATGATAAATTTTACTAGCTGAACTATGGCGGGCATGAAAATTATTATCTACTTTTTCTGCTTTTTTAATCCTAATATCTAAGGGCAGCATGCGGTTTAAAATAAAAATTAATTCCGCCAAAGGAATGGAACTGTTGGTTTTAAAATTTGCTACTTGGCCCAGGGCATGCACTCCGGCGTCAGTCCTTCCAGAACCGTTAAGTGATATTTTTTCTTGGGTAATTTGAGATATTTTTTCTTCCAAAATTCCCTGTATACTTAAAAAACCTTTTTGTTTTTGCCAACCATGATATTTAGTTCCTTCATATTCTATGGTAAGTTTTATGTTAATCATTTGTCCACTTTCTCATATAACACATTATATATAGCGTAGCGCATAGGAATATAGAAAATCATCTTAAGTAAACTAAAAACGCAAAACGAAAAATGAAAAACTATAGCTCAAAATTCAAAACTTGTTTTTCTCTTTGAGAGTTAATATACTTGAACCTAATATTTTTGCTAATTTCTTAGTTTTTTTAAAATATATTCTGTTTGGCTGTTCTTTATTTTCCTAGTTTCTTTTAGTAAACCAGGCCAGTATCCATTTTCACTTGCAGATTTAAGAGAATAATTAAAAACAGTTCTTTAATTTTAAGTTTTGAGTTATGGTTTTGCGCTTTGCGTTTTTAATTTTTCGATTTTTTACTATACACTAAACGCTACGCGCTATCTTCCTTCACGATATACGATATACGCAATGCATTTCTATTCTGGCTTCTGAATTCTCTAAATTTTCTCTTTTTGCTTTGAACTGTTTTTCTTCACGTAATACTCGATACTCGATACTAATTCAAAACATTACACTCACCATAACAGTAATTATTACAGTTAAGGTAAAAATAGAAATATCAATATTTTTAATTTTTAGTTCCCTATAGTGAGTCCTGCCTTCTCCTCCTCTATAACATTTAGCTTCCATTGCAATGGCTAATTCATCAGCACGCCTAAATGCATTAACAAACAAGGGTATTAAAATAGGAATTAAATTCTTTGCTCGATTAAAAATATTTCCACTTTCAAAGTCTGCACCTCGAGATATTTGAGCTTTCATTATTTTTTCTGTCTCTTCCAATAAAGTCGGAATAAATCTCAATGCTATAGTCATCATCATAGCTATTTCGTGAGCGGGCATACCTAAGAATTTAAAAACAGATAATAACCTTTCTATTCCATCTGTTAAAGATATAGGAGACGTAGCCAGAGTAAGCAGGGAGGTAGTTAAAATTAGGATAAATAATCGAAAAGAAATAAACAGTCCTTTTATCAATCCCTCCTGGGTAATTTTTAAAAAGCCTAACTGATAAATTACTTCTCCTTCAGTCATAAAAAGATGGATTACCAGGGTAAATATAATGATAAATAATAAGGGACGCAGACCCCTAAATACAAATTTGGGGTGTACCTTAGAAATAATAATACTAATTATTACAAAAGTTCCTAAAACTAAATATCCTAAATATTCTGTTATTAGAAATAGGCTTACAATTATAGCCAAACAACTCAATATTTTTATTCTGGGATCCAAATTATGAATTAAGGAATCCCTTGGGATATACTGACCAAAGCTAATATTTCTTAATATTCTCATCTTTCCCCATCTTCTTGATAATTTTGTATATTATACTCTTTAAACATCTATCTCTTTATTGTTTTTTTTAACACTTCTCTTTCAGCATCATCTACGGTTAATACTCCGGTGTATACATCTTTTCCTTTTGCTTTTAATTTATGCATACACTCGGTTACCTGCGGAAGTCCTAAGCCCACCTTTATTAGATCATTGGCATGCTTTTCAAAAATATCCCGGGGAGCACCGTCCATAATTATCTCTCCCCGATGCATTACTAAAAGACGATTCACTGTCTCGGCAACTTTTTCCATATTGTGTGAAACTAAAACCACACCCATTCCAAAATTATGATGTATTTTTTTTATCTCAGATAATATATTATCTCTACCATACGGATCAAGATTGGCAGTGGGCTCATCTAAAATTAACATTTTTGGTCTAATAGATAGTATGCTTGCCAAAGCAACACGTCTCATCTCTCCTCCGCTTAGAGAAAAGGGGGAACGTTCCGCATAGAAATTATAATCAAGGTCGACCATCTTTAAAGTTTCCCGAACTCTTTTTTCAATTTTTCCTTCTGGTAAACCTAATTTTCTTGGACCAAAGGCTACTTCCTGATAAATCGTTTCTTCAAATAATTGATTCTCGGGATACTGAAACACTAAACCTATTTTTTGTCTTACTAACTTAAGATTTACTCTTTTTTTACTTAAATCCACTCCTTCGATGTAGATTTTCCCAGAAGTTGGTGTAAGTAAACCATTAAAATGCTGAATTAAAGTCGTTTTCCCGCAACCAGTATGTCCGATTAGGCCAACAAACTCACCTTCATCGATCTCTAAATTAATATTCTTTAACACTTCTGTTTCAAAGGGCATTCCCAAACTATAGGTAAAACAGATATTTTCTAAATGTATAAACATAAACTTTCCACCATATCCTCAACTTTCAATGTGTGAGGAGATATATTTATTCCTCTTTTATTTAATCTTAGTGCGAGTTCGGTTATTTGAGGAACATCCAATCTTAATTGTTTTAAAATCTCTAATTGAGTAAATACCTCTTCAGGTTTTCCCGCTAAAGCAATTTTCCCTTTATCTAACGCAACTACCCGGTTGGATTCAACCGCTTCTTCCATTAAATGAGTAATATAAATTATGGTAATATTCTCTTCTCGATTTAACTTCTTAACAATATCTATAACCTCTTTTCGGCCCCGGGGGTCAAGCATTGCCGTAGGTTCATCTAAAACCAAATAGGAAGAGTGCAAAGCAATTGCTCCAGCAATTGCTACTCTTTGTTTTTGCCCACCTGAAAGTAAATGAGGTTCTCTTTTTTTATACTCTTCCATTTCTACAACTTCTAAAGACCAATCAACTCTTTCTCTCATAAGTTTTGAGTTTATCCCAATATTTTCCAACCCAAAAGCTATATCATCTTCTACTGTAGTTGCAATAATCTGATTATCTGGATTTTGAAATACCATGCCTACTTTTCGCCTTATTTCCCATACTTTGTTTTTATCTTTGGAATTCATTTTATCTACCCATACATCTCCTGAAGTAGGAAGCAGCAAGCAATTCATATGTTTGGCTAAAGTAGATTTTCCCGAACCATTGGAACCAATAATAGAAATAAAATCTCCATTTTTTATTTCTAAATTAATAGAATCCAAAGCTTTTATTTGATCTTTTTTATGATAATTGTATATGTGACTTAGATTATCTATTTTAATCATAATGTTCACCACTTATAATATAGTATATAGTATTTAGTATTTAGTAAAGAAGTAAAGAGATGGAAAACAGGATTCAAAAGTCAAAATAAATTAGTATCCCGTATGTTAGCGTAAAGAGTATATAGCGAAAAGCGAAAAAATGCAAAACGTAAAGCTATAACTCAAAATTTAAAATTTAAATATATTATTTTATCAATTGAGCTTCATCTTTCTTGTCTCGTATATAGTTAGCTATTTGGTTAGTTGGTTAACTGGTTTAAAAAAAGAAATTAGAGGTTATAAGACAGAATCTAGTATTCAGAATTATTTTTAATTATAAGGTTATATTCTTCCGACTTCTGACTACTGGCTCCTGAATTCTTAAATAACAGTTTTGGTTTTCCGCTTTTCGTTTTAAATTTTTATTTGTGAACCGATAATGTTAACCTGCATCTAAAGTCAACTAATAAATTAACTAACCAACCAACTGACCAAACAACCAGCTAATTAAATTATTAAAAATCAAAAGGTTAAAAAGTCTAACTATCAAATAACTAGTTTTAATATAGAACTTTTTAACCTTTTATCTTTTTTGCCTTATTTATTCTACAAATTCAATTATAGCTAAAGGTGCGGCATCGCCTTTGCGAAATCCCGTTTTCACAATTCGTGTGTAACCGCCATTTCTTTCTACAAATTTTGGACTGATTTCTTCAAAAAGTACCTTAGAAGCTTTTTTATTTTTTATAACTTTTTGCACCTCTCTTTGGGCATGCAAATTATTATTTTTAGCTGTGGTTACTAATTTTTCTATATGTTTTCGAACTTCTTTTGCTTTTGTATATGTGGTTTCAATTTTTTTATGAGTTATGAGTGAAATAGATAAATTAGCCAACAAAGAACTTCTATGGCTACTAGTGCGGCCTAATTTTCCTCTTAATTTCTTGTGCCTCATTCTAAAAATCCTCCTGGTGCGTTTTTTCACCTAAAACAAATCCATATTTACTTATTTTCTCTTTTATTTCATCAAAAGATTTCTTTCCTAAATTTTTTATCTTTATAACCTCCATCGGAGAAAATTCAACTAAATCCCTTAATGTATTCATATTAGATTTTTTTAGACAATTATATGAACGAACTGAAAAATCTAATTCTTCAATGGTTTTATTTAAGATTTTTTCTCTTTCATTCTTTTCTTTTTCTTCTTCCGATATTAATTCACCCTCCAATTCAACATCTTCGGGAGAAAACTTAGTAAATACCTTTAAATACTTAATAAATATATTTGCTGATTTACTCAAAGCTTCATCGGGTAAAATACTTTTATTGGTAAATATTTCTAAAACTAATTTATCGCAATTAGAAAATTGACTCATACTTGCACTTTCTACATTATAGCTTACTTTCGTAATAGGCGAAAAAAAAGAATCAATAAAAATGGTATCTACTGATTGGCCCGATTTTTTATTTTTCTCAGCGGGAAAGTAACCCATCCCTTTTTCTACGACTATTTCCATATTTATTTTACCGTTATCATTTAAAGTTGCTACCGTTAAATCTGGATTAAGTATCTCTACATTGATATTGGGAGTTATGTCTGCAGCAGTTATTATTCTTTTGCCTTTTAACTTTAATTTTAATATTTGTGGCTCGTCGGTAAACATTTTTACTACCAATTCTTTAATATTTAAAATTATTTCAATAACATCTTCTTTAACTCCTGGAATAGTATCAAATTCATGGGTAATTCCCTCAATTCTAATAGCAGTTGCAGCTGCTCCCAACATAGAAGATAATAATATTCTTCTAATGGAGTTGCCTAAAGTAATACCATAACCTTTTTCTAATGGTTCTATAATAAACTTACCATAATTATCCGATAAATCTTCCACTTTTATTTTTATATTATTAATATCCATCACTTTCAATGCTCTCCTTCTTTAGGTATGGGAAATACAAAAAAATATTAACGAGAATAATATTCAACTACTAATTTTTCCTCTACCGGTAAATTTAATTCTTCTTTAGAAGGAAATCTTATTATCTTTCCTTTCAATTTTTCAGCATCAAACTCTAGCCAAGAAGGAATGCTGACCTCTATTTTCCCTTCTTTAATTTCTTTAATATTTTCAATATTCCCGCTCTTTTCTTTAATCTCAATCACATCATTGGTATCAATTTGATACGATGGTATATTCACTTTTTTTCCATTAACCAGTATATGCGAATGCAAGATTAATTGGCGAGCTTGAGATCTTGATTTAGTTATACCAAATCGATAAATTATATTATCTAGTCTTCTCTCCAGTAATTCTAATAAATTTTCTCCAGTAACACCTTTTTTCTTTTCTGCTTTTTTAAAAAGATTTTTGAATTGCTTTTCCAATAATCCATAGTATCTTCTAAGTTTCTGCTTTTCCCTTAATCTTACACCATAGGTAGACAATTTTCTGATTCTTGTATCTTTTGCATTTTTACCAGGTAATGAAGCTCCTTTTTCTATTTGACATTTACCAGAATAACACCTATCACCTTTTAAAAATAACTTTACTGTTTCTCTGCGGCATAATTTACATACTGCCCCTTTATATCTTGCCATATATAATAAAAACCTCCTTCTCTCTGCTAATGTTTAATGTTATTTTTAAGATTGTAAACTAACTTCATCTATTATTCGAAGATATCTTCTGTAAAAACGACTGTATAAACTAATTTTTACAACCTTTTTCCAGTTCCACATTTTAATCAATAACTTACAATAAATAAATCTGATATAATTTATATCCTTCGTTGTTTGGGGGGTCTGCAACCATTATGTGGAATTGGAGTAACATCTTTAATCATATTAACTTTTAAACCTACTGCTTGTAAAGATCTAATTGCTGTTTCTCTCCCTGGTCCTGGTCCTTTTACCAATACATCCACTTCTTTTAATCCCTGATCCATAGCTTTTTTAGCCGCTGCTTCAGCTGTCATTTGAGCTGCAAAAGATGTGCTCTTTTTACTTCCTTTGTAACCCATACACCCCGCACTAGACCAAGCAATTACATTTCCATCTTCATCTGCAATAGTGACTATAGTATTGTTAAAAGTAGATTGGATGTGAACTGTCCCTAAAACTATATTTTTCTTTATTTTCTTCTTGGTTTTCTTTGTATTTTTCTTATTAGCCAATTAAGTTCTCCTTTCCGTATCAGATAATATTACTTACTTTTCTTTTTCCTTGCCCCTACTGTTCTCTTGGGTCCTTTTCTAGTTCTTGCATTAGTTTTAGTTCTTTGACCTCTTACCGTAAGTCCCTTTCGATGCCTTAGGCCTCTATACGAACCTATATCCATAAGTCTTTTTATAGAGGAAGTAACTTCACTTCTACATTCTCCTTCTACTTTATAGTTTTTATCAATAACTCCCTTTATCTTATTTATTTCTTCCTCGGTTAAATCTTTTGCCCTGGTATTAAAATTTACTTTTGTTTCATTCAATATTGAGCGAGCACGGGTAATACCAATTCCGTAGATATAAGTCAAAGCATATTCTACTCTCTTATTTCCAGGTAAATCCACTCCGGCTATTCTGGCCATATCTTAACATATCCTCCTTTAAAATTATTTCCCTTGTCTCTGTTTATGCTTTGGATTACTACAAATTATTCTTATTGTTCCTTTTCTTTTTATAACCTTACATTTTTCACACATTTTTTTGACCGATGATCTTACTTTCATTTATTTCCTTCCTCCATAAATAGTATATCGTATTTCGTATATAGTATATCGTAAAAAAATTTCTATATAATTCCAGATAATAACGTTTTCTAATGACGATTCTCCTGTATTGCATATTATAAAATCATATATCAAAAACTCTCTGTCTGATACGATATACGAAATACGACATACAATATACTAAATTATAATCTATATATAATTCTACCTTGGGTTAAATCATAAGGTGATATTTCAACTTTTACTCTGTCTCCGGGCAATATTCTAATAAAATGCATCCTTATTTTACCCGAAATATGGGCTAATACTTCACAACCATTTTCTAGTTCAACCCGAAAAGTAGCATTAGGTAAAGCTTGAACAACTTTTCCTTGCATTTCTATGCTCTTTTCTTTCACCATCAATCATTCCTCCGCCTAAATTCATTTTTACTCAAACTATTATATACTACTATTTACCTACAGAATAGTTAATATTTCATTACCGTCTGCAGTTATGGCTATAGAATGTTCAAAATGTGCGGACCGACTTCCATCTTCTGTTACAACTGTCCACCCATTATTACAAAGTCTTGTCTTATAATCACCCATATTCACCATAGGCTCAAGTGCTAACACCATTCCCTCTTCTAATTTTATACCAGTATGAGGAACACCATAATTAGGTATTTGTGGTTCTTCATGCAAGTAGAAACCCACTCCATGACCTACATATTCTCTTACTACAGAAAAATGTAATTTTTCTACTGTTTCCTGGATAGCAAAAGAAATATCGCCTAATCTGTTGCCTACAATGGCCTTCTCTATACCTTTGAATAAAGATTTATTGGTTGCTTCCAAAAGTTTTTGTACTTTTGGGTCTATCCTTCCTACGGAGACTGTAGTCGCAGTATCACCGTAGTAACCTTCTAAATTCGTTCCAATATCTATACTTACAATATCCCCTTCTCTCAACCTTCTATTTCCCGGAATGCCGTGAACCACTTCTTCGTTGATAGAAACACATATAGAATGCCGGAATTTATTTTTTTTTATTCCATAACCTTTAAATGCCGGTGTTGCTCCATGTTTTATTATATAATCCTCAGCAATCCTATCTAGCTCTAAAGTAGTAATTCCCTCTTTTATATTTTCTAATATTTTTTTTAACGCGTTCGCTGCTAATTTACAACTTTTTCTTATATATTTAATTTCTTCTGGAGATTTTAAAATTACCATTAATTTATCTATGCAGTCCTTGTAAAATTTTTTTGATCGCTAAAAAAGCATTTTCACTTAAATTAGCGTCTATTACTTTTAACATTTTTTTTTCTTCATAATATTTTTTTAAAGGTGTAGTTTGTTTAGCAAATACTTTCAATCTATTCTTTATAGTTTCTTTCTTATCGTCTTCTCGTTGATATAATTCTCCCCCGCAAAGATCGCAGATATTATCTTTATTAGGAGAATTAAATGATAAATTATAATTATTGCTGCACTTTTTACATACTCTACGATTAGATAATCTTTGTATTATTTCTGAAAAAGGTATGTCAAAGTAAAATACATAATCAATATATTTATTTTGATCTTTATCTAATTTCTTCAATAAATTGGCCTGTTCAATATTTCGGGGAAAGCCATCGAAAATATAACCATTTTTACAATCTTCCTGTTTTATTCTTTCCTTTATTATTTCTAGAATAATATAATCGGGCACTAAGCCTCCTGCACTCATGATATTTTTTACTTCCACGCCCAATTTACTCTTTTTATCTACTGCTTCTCTTAAGATTACTCCTGTTGAAATTACCGGAATATTGAATTCTGCCTGCAACCTTTTTGCCACTGTGCCTTTCCCTCCACCAGGAGGACCTAACAAGATTATCCTCATAACTTTCCCTTTCTTTTTAAGTTAACTATTCTGCCTTAACTAGTCATTAGTGAATAGTCGTTAGTATTTAGTATTTAGTTAGCTAGTTAATTGGTTTTTGGTAATTAGTTCACTATAGTAATTCCTCAACTAGCTAACCAGGTGACTAATTAACCAGTTAACCAAGTAACTAATTAACGAATCAAATTAGTTTTAAAACTATTTCTTAATAAATCCTTCGTAATGCCTCATCAACATGTGTGATTCTATTTGTTGAACAGTTTCCAAAGCCACTCCTACCATAATTAATAAAGATGTTCCTCCGAAAGAGAAAGTAGTAATTCCTGTAACTCTTATTAAAATATTAGGCAGAATAGCAATTATAGCCAAAAACAATGCACCACTTAGAGTAATTCGAGTCATTATATGATCAATATAGATAGTAGTATTTTTCCCTGGTCTTATTCCGGGGATAAAACCTCCATATTTTTTCATGTTATCCGCCATATTGGCAGGGTTAAAGGTAATTGCTGTATAAAAGAAAGTAAACACTACAATTAAAAAAGCATACAAAATTAGATATAATGGCCTTCCCGGAGAAAGAGCCTCAGACATACTTCTCATAAAAGCTAAATTCTGAAAAAATTGTGCAATGGTAGCTGGAAAAAGCAATATTGCAGAGGCAAATATTATCGGAATAACTCCAGCTTGATTTACTCGTAAGGGGATGTGGGTCCCTTGTCCACCATACATTCTGCGACCTATAACTCTTTTTGCATACTGAACCGGTATTCTTCTCTGACCTTTTTGAATGGCAATAACTCCCCCAATAACAACTATAGAAATTATGAGTAAACTTACAAATGGCAAAATACCAATTTCTCCAACTTGTAAAAGTTTAGTGGTTTGCACGATCTGAGAAGGAATTTGTGCGATAATTCCAGCAAAAATAATTATAGAAATTCCATTACCGATACCAAAATCAGTAATTTCTTCACCTAACCACATTAAAAAGCAAGTCCCGGCGGTAAGAGTAATTAATAATAGAAATCTGAAACCCAATCCTGAAATCATTAACACGCCCATATTTTGCAGCCAAACACTTATTCCAAAAGCCTGGACAATAGCTAAAAATACTGTTGCATAACGAGTTATTTTGGTAATTTTATTTCTGCCTTCGTCCCCTTCTTTAGACCATTGTTCGAAAATAGGAACTACAGATTGTAAAAGACTCATAATAATAGATGCATTAATATAGGGCATAATTCCTAAAGCAAAAACAGAAAAACGGCTTAATGCTC
>Ga0307378_10002846_pt1 | contig 25839 bp, 20 predicted proteins | sample UN1MG_FD_202238 | JGI IMG/M metagenome (GOLD analysis project Ga0307378, IMG submission 202238) | Soil microbial communities from Risofladan, Vaasa, Finland - UN-1 | ecosystem: Environmental > Terrestrial > Soil > Coastal area > Acid sulfate soil | place: Finland: Risofladan, Vaasa | collected...
GCATTTAGTGAAGGCCTTCGGACGGCGCTTGGTTTGGGGGCGGACGTTATCGTGAATATCGACGGCGACGGTCAGTTTAATGCAGCAGACATACCGAAACTGCTTGGGCCGATTGTGGAGGGCAAGGCAGACATGGTGACGGCGAGCCGGTTCGCGGACCCGGAGCTGGTGCCGGAGATGCCGTGGATAAAGAAATGGGGTAACAGGCATGTGGCGAATATTGTGAACAAATTAGCCGAGCAAAAGCTTGCGGATGTTTCGTGCGGTTTCAGGGCTTACAGCAGGGACGCGGCTTTGCGTGCGACTTTGCTTGGGGGACATACTTATACTCACGAGGTGATAATGGATTTGGCCTTTCGGGGTCTTAGGATAATCGAGGTTCCGGTGAAGGTTGTCGGCGTGCGGAAAGTGGGCGAAAGCAGGATTGCCTCGAATCTTTGGAAGTATGGTTGGAACAGTCTGGTAATAATGCTTCGCGCGTTCAGAGATTACCGGCCGATGCGTGTGTTCGGGGGGATAAGTCTGGTGTTTCTGGTGATGGCTTTGGTGTGCGGGCTGTTTATTCTGGTCCACTATATAAGGACGGGCAGTTTTACGCCTTATATATTCGTAGCATTTTTGGCCGGCGGCTTCGGGTTCATCTCTCTGGTATGTTATATAACAGCTCTTCTGGCGGGGATGATAAACCGGCTCAGGATATTGCAGGACGAGCAGTTGTTTTTGTTGCGCAAGAAGGAATACGAGAGCGGTTGAAACACTTATGGCGGCAGAAAACAGCTTTGTCAAATTTGATTATCATCAGTTCAACCGCGACAACTTCTGCAAAATCATATCGAGATTCGGCGAGCCGCATGAATTACGAATTCTTTACATCTCCACATACCAGCCGGACTACACCCGAACCGAGACGCTGCTGGAGGTGATAAGGCAAAGCGGGGCAGGTGTTACGGAAGTTCTGGTCGGTGACAAATGGTTGAAATATTTGAGGGCGATTTATAATTTAATTAAGCTTCAAAAACACTGCGATGTAATAGTTATTGGATTTCGGGGTCAGGAGGCACTGCCTTTTTTGAAGTTGTTTGCGAGGAGACCCCTGGTATTCGACGCTTTTTTATCGGTTTACGACACTCTTTGTTTTGACAGGCGCGCTTTCAAGCCGGAAAGTGTCATTGGAAAGTTTCTCAAGTGGTACGACAGGTTTCTGTGCAGGCTCTCGGATGCGGTACTGGTCGATACGAAGGCACATAAGGAATATTTCGAGCGGGAGTTTGGAGTTTCGAACGTAGATTATGTTTATGTGGGGTGTAATGAGGGGTTGTTCAGGCCGATGGAGGTTGAGAGCAGCGGTGAGAAGTTTGTCGTTTTCTGGTATGGCTACGCGAACCCTCTGCAGGGTGTGGATGTTGTATTGCGAGCAGCGAAGCTTCTGGAGGAGGAAGAGGAGATAGCTTTTAAGCTGGTCGGGCCGGTAAGAGAGAAATATCCGAAATTGATAGAGAGCCTGGGTCTTAAGAATGCCGAGTTCGCTGATTTTGTCGCGTATGAGAAATTAGCGGAAGAAATAAATAAGGCGGACGTTTGTCTGGGAGGGCATTTTTCGGACAGGCAAAAGGCCGGCCGTGTGATTGCGGGCAAGAGTTTTCAATTCCTGGCGTGTGAGAGACAAACGATACTGGCAGATAACGCGGCGAACAGAGAGTTGTTCAAAGAAATCGGGCCCGTTCATTTTGTTAAAGCAAATGATGCTCAGGCTTTAGCGGATAAGATTCTGGAGCTTAGAAAAATATGAGCAAAAAAAGGTGGATTCCGTATCCAAGATATATTTTCAGGAAAAAGGCAGCATTGTCGCTGATAGACCGATACGTTCCGAAGGGAGCCAGCTTTCTGGAGATAGGGTGTGCCTCGGGCGATTTCGGGATCTCGCTTGCGAAAAAAGGCCACAGCGGTCTTATGATTGACTTTTCAGATGAGGCGCTGGAGGAAGTCGCAAGGGGTGTAAAAGAGGAGGGCATAACGGGAGTCAGGTTTGAGAATAAGGATTTTCTTGAGATTGGTGAGGATGATAAGTTTGATTTGATAACGATGTTCGAGGTCATGGAACACATCGAAGACGACAAAGGCGCCTTGAGAAAGATAAACGAGCTGCTGAACGAGGGAGGCGCACTTTTATGCTCCGTGCCAGCCAGAGCCAGGCTGTGGGGAGCGAGTGACGTTCTTGTGGGACATGTCAAAAGGTATGAGAAAAAGGAACTGATTAGCCTATTGGAGAAATCAGGATTTGAGGTTGTGAAATTTTTTTCTTATGGTTTTCCCTGGTTAAATATAATCAGAATCGTAAGGGACAGGATGTCTGTGAAGGCGTTAGAAAAAAAAGAAGACAAGGGCAGGATTTCTTTAACGAAAAAAAGCGGCTTGAATGTAATTGCCATCAAAACGCCTTTGTTTAGGCTGCTATCTAATAAGTATACCTTATTTCTGCCTATGCAGATAAGCAGGTTGTTTAATAATATGGACCTTGCTGAGGGATATCTTTGCCTGGCTGTGAAAAAGAGCGATAAGTACATGGGTAGTTTTGACGGCGGTTAAGTTAATATAAGAGTTAAGTTTAAAGAAGAAAAGCGTACATGAGCAAATGGCTGAAGAACATTCTGGGTGTAGTGATACTGGGGGCGCTTTTGTGGTACCTGGTGAGTCACTGGGAGCAACTAAAGGTTTTATTGAAACTGAGTGCAGTAGAGCTTTTTCTGATGTATTTTCTTTGGTTTCTTGTGATGTTCAACAGCGCCTTTGTAGTTCAATTTCTGGTGAAAGCTCTCGGTATAAAGCCGGATTTTTGGGACATGGTCCGACTAAACCATACGGCCATTTTGCTTAATTATGTTCCTATGAAATTCGGGACTTTGTTTCGAGCGAATTATTTGAAGCACCATTATGGTCTTCCCTATGCACACTTTGCCACTTTCTTTTTATATATAACATTTTTGACGACCGCCACCGCGTCTGCGATAGGTCTGATAATACTGGCCGGAATTTATGGTCTTGATGGATATGAAAGTAAAGTTCTCGCCGGCATATTTGCCTTAACCGTTATAGTTTCACTGCTCTTTTTGTTTATCCCCCTGCCGTTACCGAGAGGCCAGAGAAGGATAATCAAGCTACTGCGAAACTTTCTTTCCGGACGACAACAAATATCGAAAGAAAAGAAGACGGTTTTATTAACATCAATGCTTCTGGCTTTAAATTTTCTGTTGGTCGCTTTGCGTATCGGCATTATCTACCATAGTATGGGCAAAGATATTCATTTTGGCGGTTATCTTATTCTTGGTGCCTTGGGTTTTGTTGCTTTATTTATAGGATTAACCCCCGGTTCGCTTGGTGTAAGGGAGTTGGTTCTCAGCTTCGGCGCGGTGGCGCTTGGCGTACCTTTCGAAGTGGGTCTTTTAGCGGCGATGGTTGACCGCGCGGTAACAATCAGCTACTCATTTGTTGCTGGCGGCTGCTGTGCGGCTTGGTTGTGGCATAAATCACCGACAGATTTCAAAAAGACAGAAGCAGATTCACAGGAGCAGAAGGAGAATAGTATCTAAGGCTGCTTCGGGCCGCCGACACTGCTGTTCAAATCGAAAATCAAGTAATCGGGCATACTTGCTCTATAGAACCTTCCCTTTTTCACCTGGCCGGGGTCGCCCTGTACCCTTTGAAAGGTGTATTTCTTTGCCAGGGAGTTTATCAACGGCGCTAATTCGCTGACAGCGGGAATTAGATAATACGGGAATCTTCCGATTTGGACGTAGCTTTGTATTTCAGGCAGAGACCTTGCCTGTACGATTTCACGGTCGAGATACCATGCTATCTCCGGACGATAGAAAGCGCCTTTTGCCTCGTGCTGGTCTACGATGAAGTGCTCGAAACTAAGTAGCGCTTTGTCGGGCGGGATTTTTTCCTTTAGCATGTGGAACATTTTTACCTTTTCGGGCGACTGCCATCTTATTCCGTAATAGTGGTTGGTTCCGGCGGCACAGAATACAAAGAGAACACAGATGAGCGCTACCGCGGCGACGTTTGCAAGGCGTTTGTTGGCCTTTTTGATAAGGTCTCTTATCAACAGTATCGCCTGTGCAGTCGCTATCGCTATCAGGAAGACAAAGGGCCTCTCCCACGTCTGGTGAGGCCAGAGAGCTCCTTTTAATATGAACAGTTGAAATACAGGTATCATGAAGAAGAGCCAGAAGTGCGGGAAACGTCGTGAAGTCTTTGGAGAGGATTTATCGGAGGTGTTTTCCATAAAGACGATAAGCTGGCCGATGGTGAGGTAGAGTACAGTTGTGATTAAGACAGGGATTGTGAAATTTGTCGCGCCGTGCTCCCATGCCCTTGTGAACCAATTTCCCCAGTCGTGTTCCTTCATCTCGCCGGAGCCCGCGCGCCATTTGAACAGGTCGATTATTTTATGATAGTCGCCATAACCTATGGCCATCACGATAAAGTTAAGCATAAGAGATGCCAGCGGCGCGACAATTAAAATCGTAAGCAGTGCCTTGTCGGGGAACTGCTTTCTTATGATGCATCTGAAGACATAATGGATACCGAAAGCAAGGGCAAAGAAGAAACCTTCCCAGCTTATCTGCAACGCGAAAAACAGACAGACGGCCAGGCATATCTTATGAAACGTTTTCGGTTCGGGGCCTCGCTTTAGGCCTTTTATCAGTACGAGGTAGTTCCAAATACCCCAGGTTGCGAAGGGATAGAGCCATTGGTTGACACCGAAATATCCGATGATGGGGAAGAGGCAGAAAAACAGGCCCGCCAGCAACGCGGTTTTATCGTCGAACAATCCATACAGTATTTTTAAAAACAACAGCAGTGTGATTACGGTCGCGATGAGGTTTGCGACGCGCAACGACCAGTTATTAATGCCGAGTACATACATTACGGGGACATTTAGAAATGCGTGCAGCTGAGGGTGGTCGAGGTAGCGTTTCGGATTTTCGGTCGGCGGGTCCCCTACCGCCCATGTCGAAAGGCCCTTTGTGTATCCGAGGCCGTATTTCAAGTGTACCCTCGCGAGCCAGTTGCCGTGAGCCTCGGCCCAGCTGTGCAGGCCGTTTGCGGGACGATTGATGTCACGTGCTAGTGTTGATGCGAGCAGCAGGCAAAGCAAAGCGGCACAGAACCAAAAGCCGAGAGCTTGATTTGATTTTATTGGGCTGGTGGGTACCGGTTGCTGTTTATGGGAAACGTTTAGGCTGTCGTTTTTTTTCATAAAATGCCCCTGTAGAGCAGTTTCTGTGCCGTATAGTGCGTTGAGATTCAGATTTTACATTTTTTGGTTTATTATGTTACCGGTAAAAATATCGGCTGTAAAGTTTTATATGAGCAGTTAAAATCTTAAAAGGTGTAATAATGCTTGTCTTTGATAAAGGATTAATGGATAATACATTTTCAGGCACATTTATCTGCCCAAAATTAGAATAGGAGTGCTGTACGGTTTGGTTATGGCATAAGTCACCGGAAGATTTTAAAAAGATTGACGAAGTTCCATCTCATCAGTAGTAGCCTGCTTGCCGTGTTATTAGCTTCCAGTTTCTGGTTGCGGATAAATTACTGGAATTAATGGCCAGGATACATTATCTTTGTCGGCGAACTGTCTTATATGGATTGTAAAGAATTTTAGCGGATGGCTGTGAAATGGAAGACCTAAAAGAAATATCAGTTGTAGTAATAATTCCTGCGTATAATGAGTCTGCGACGATAGGTGAGGTTGTAGCGGCCGCGTCTGGTCAAATCGAGGGCGCCGGCAAGGTAAGTGTTGTTGTGATAGACGATGGCAGCGACGATAATACTGCGGCAGAAGCAAAGGCCGCTGGCGCCGAGGTTGTAAGTTTCACGCATAACAGAGGGCTTGGCTCAGCGTTTAGTCAGGGCGTGCGAAGCGCTCTGGGTATGGGTGCCGATATTATAGTTAATATCGACGGCGACGGCCAGTTCGACCCAGCCGACATTCCAAAGCTTATCAAACCGATAATCCAAGGCCAGGTGGATATGGTTACCGCGAGCAGGTTCGCCGATGTACAACTCGTTCCAGAGATGCCGTGGATAAAAAAGTGGGGCAACAGGCGCGTTGCTAATATTGTCAATAACCTTGCCGGGCTTAAACTTCGGGATGTGTCCTGTGGTTTTCGAGCTTACAGCAGAGATGCCGCGATGAGGGTTACACTTCTGGGCGGGCACACTTATACGCATGAGATAATACTGGACATGGCCTTTAGGGGGCTTAGGATTTTAGAGGTGCCGGTAAAGGTTTTAGGGGTTCGCAAGGTAGGCAATAGCAGGGTGGCAAATAACCTGTTCAAGTACGGATGGAACAGTTTGATGATAATGCTGCGGGCCTTTAGGGACTATCGTCCTATGCAGGTCTTTGGTGGAATCAGCCTGATGTTTCTGGCAGCGGCGGCGATTTGCGGCGGATTCGTTGTAGTACATTACTTTCGAACAGGTGGGTTTAGTCCTTATCTGTTCGTGGCATTTATCGGCGGGAGCCTTGCGTTCATATCTCTGATATGCTATATAACCGCTCTTTTAGCGGGGATGATGGACAGGCTGAGGAATTTACAGGATGAGCAGTTATTTTTGCTAAGAAAACAGGAGTACAAACAGTAGATGGTACAAAACAAAGCAAAAAACATTTTGAAAAACCCCAGTGTGTCATACAACGATAAGCCATTGAAACTTCCAACTATTCAAAGATTAAACTTCTTTGATTTACTTTTAATACCCATCTTGGCTGCCATTGCGTCATTCTTTACTTATAAACATCTCGGTACTGCGGCGAATTGGGATGACTTATTATATTTGAATACTGCCCTTAACGTAACACCTGAAGCCTTTATACTTAATAGGTATGCACACATCTACACAATAAAATTTTTCTTACTGTTTACAGGCGATATTATTACTGCTGGAAAAATATATTGGCTTTTTGTTTTTTATGGCACAATGGTATTGGTTTATTGGTGTACAAAACAACTGTCTCGTAAAAATGGTATGGCCGCTGGATTATTAGCAATGCTTTTCTTCTTTATCCAACCTGTGTTTGCTAAAGAGTTCGGCTGTCCACTTTCAGATTTCACTGTCATGTTTTATGCAACACTAACAATATTCGTATTTATGATATTGCCATTTGAAGAAAATAGAAAAAGAAATTTATTGTTACTTGCTCTTGGCATTCTTATCTTTTGGACGCTTAAATCAAAAGAAACAGGAGTTTGCATTCTCACTATTCTCTTTGGCTTTGGGCTCAATAAAAATGGCGAGTTTAAACCCCTTAGATGCCTAAAAGATTTAGGATTGATATTGACTGGCGGTTTCGTTGGTATGATTTTCCTCATGACTCTCGATGGAATTTGTATTGGAGATTTTTTCTTTTCTGTAAAGCCAGAGAGTATTCAAGGCTTGCTAAATCATAATATTAGGCCTCCTTCTGAAACTCTAAATCGTGTTGAACAGAGCAGAGAGGTGATGTCGTGGTTCGCAGGAATCGCAAAAAATCCTGAACTAACAGCTCTCTTTGTTCCATTTGTTCTTTACATCATAATGGGCGTAAAACACTTCAATAAAAGGCTTTTAAAAGAAAAACTGACTTGGATGATACCTCTTGTGCTGCTTGGCTTTTTAACTTTTGCCAGATCTCGTTTCTGGGTGATTGACAGATACTATTTGCCCGCAATTCCATTGATTTGTATTTACGCCTCTTTGTTTTTCAGTATGAACTGGGAAAAGAAATTGTTTTTGGGTAAACGCATCATCAAGCTCCCCAGAACAGTGTTTTTTGTAATTAGCTTGATTGCCGTTGCCCTGCTTGCAGTTATTTTTATATCAAAAATACCGGAGCTATCCTCCTTTTATAAATTTACTGAGAGGTATAAATTTTTACAAGTTTATTTCAAAACAAACGAGAATGTATTTTATGCAGTCGGGGTAGTGCCTTTTGTGATGATAGCAATATTGACAACAGAGTTGTTGTTTTCTAAAAGAAATATTCCAACTTTTATGGTCCATACTTTTTGCCTTATTCTACTTGTATGGTTCCCTTTTGTTAATAACGGAGAATTAAGACGAACGACTTCTCAAAAGAGTATTTGGAGATTTATGCCTTATCAAGTTTTTGAAAAAGACTTCGATATTAAAAACAATGATGTAACTATTTTAATATCTGAAGACATCCATAACCGCTCATGGATGCTTGGCAATAAACAGAGAAGGCAAAAATGGATGTTTAATATATTTTTCAACACCGATTATAAGGAAGATAATTTTATTCATGGAACCGTTGAAGATATATTAATGCTAAATTTTGACTATGCTTTGATTTCAGGTTGGGACTGGAATTTCATAAAAGCGAACAAAAAAGATAGTGAAATAATCCGAAAATATTCTTTGAAATTTCAGAACATAAATAATATGTCTATTGTTTTACTTAAAAAAAAATAGAGGTTTTTAGTAATGATACATTTTTTTATAGGCACTAAGGCACAATTTATTAAGATGGCTCCTGTTATGGTTGATCTTGATGGACGTAATGTGCCATATAGATATGTAGATTCCGGCCAGCATGCAGAGTTGACAAGTGTTTTGCGCAAAACTTTCGGCATACGGCATCCAGATGTCTATCTGCATCAAGGTAGCGATATTACTACGATTTTTTCGGCTATGAAATGGACTTTAAAGCTGATACTAATGACGCTGTTTACCAAAGGTAAAATCAGGCGAGAAATTTTTGCCGGTCATAAATGAAGACCAAGCGCAGGCAGTGATTGGGGGAAATTCTGTTTGCAGCTCGCCATAGCAGCCTTATTCTGTAAGCCCCTTCAAAACAGAAAGGCTGCCATCTTCTATCCAGGGGCCAATCACATCAAAAGTCGCACCGTCCAATCCGATAATTAAAGTTTTGATTTTTTTCATAGAGTCTAACTTATACCAAACATACGACAATATATATCAAATAAAACCAGCCTTCTCTATGTGGCTTTTGCTGGTTGTAAATAGCGAATGATATTTAACGTTGTTTTTCTCAACAAGTGTCTAATTTCAAATAATAAGAGGATGTCGGCAATAACGAAAAACGGAATTACATTCATGACATATCTGAAATCAGCATATTGAAACATAGCACGCATAGCCGAATATAAAAGAAAAAGTGCCGCCAATAGCAATCCCAAAGACTCTATTACTGATACTTTTTGTCTGTATAACTTACCTGCAAAAATTAACCGAACTGAGACCAGTATTAGCAGGGCGCCTACAGAGAAACTATGAAAAATTGTAAGGGGTTTCTGGAATGAAAACTCTCCTGACCAAATCCCCAGAAACTGCCTGAATCTCCACCACCAGCCGCGAAGAGCCCTGAAAGGATGACTTTTCCAGTAGTTAATAACTTCTCCCATCAGTAGTTTGCGTCTTTCCCTCCAGGCCATGTCTGTTTTACCCTGGTTGAGTCTCGCTTCTGCCCTTTTGGCTATTAAAGCTTTTAACTTTAAAAACTCTTTAGAGTAAATCTGTCGGCTGTTATATTTGCCTACGGGCGGTACATATATATTATTTGCCGCGTACAAAGACCATGAACCATAAGTGCCTGTCACTAATCTGGGGTCTTTATACTTAATATTTGAATAGGTGTGGGTTAAAAGTAGAACTATCTCAGTGATTGCAAGCAAAATAAACCAGCCCTTTGCAAAGCTTGGGAGTGCGGTGCCTCGTTTTCGAGCATAATGATTCTCTTATATTCTACGCAGTAAGGCCTGTTTAAAATATAGCGATGTGAGTTTGTGTGTTGAAACTTCAGGCTTATATCAAGGCGAACATAGCTGGTGACTGGGTCAAAAACTTCACCCAGTAAACCCATCAGGTGAGTTTTTGAAAGCGTACTTTAGCCTGACCAATGAGGTAGAAGCTGCCCGTTATGCAAACAAGGTCTTCTCGTCCGATAGCATTTTGCGCCAGTTGGAGTGCCTGTCCAAGGCTGTATGCGGCCTGGCACATCTTACCGCATATTTCGGTATATATATCGGCCAGTTCCTGAGGCAAGGCTGCCTTTGGCGAGTTACTTCGTGTAAATATTACTTTGTCGGCACCGTACTGGAGCTGTTCGAGCATACCGGTGATGTCCTTGTCGTTATTGCAGCCGAAGATTACGACCATGGAATCGTATGGTATATTCTGGCCGATGGCGTACATCAGGGCCTTTATGCTGGCGGCATTGTGTGCGGCGTCGATTATAATCCTCGGGTCGTCACAAATCATCTCCATCCGTCCTGCCAGAAAGATTTTGCTCAGTCCCTTTGTAGCTTTTTCGTTGTCTATCTCGTAACCGATGGATTTCAGCTTGTCGAGCATTGCCAGAGCAAGTCCACAGTTGATAGCCTGGTGTTTTCCGTACAGGGGGACGCGTAGATGCTCAAACTTGCTGGTCTTCGTAGTCAGACAGATTCTGGTGTGCGGCCCGTGTTTGCGTGAAGTCTCGAACCTGTAGGAGAAATCGATGTCTTCGCCGGTAACGCTAAGGGGAGCTTTTACGGCGAGTGCCTGTGATTTTAGCACTCCCATGGCTTCAGGCTCCTGTTCGACGGTAACAATAGGCACGCCTCGTTTGAAGATACCGGCCTTTTCTTTTGCGATACAGTCCAGAGTACCGCCAAGCAGGTGCTGATGGTCGAGGCTCAGGCTTGTAATTCCAACGAGTTCGGGTTTGATGACGTTGGTGCTGTCGAGTCTACCACCGAGCCCTGTTTCGATTACAGCGATATCGACATCCAAGTCGAGAAAATGCAAAAATGCGATGGCGGTCATAATCTCAAAGAAGCTGGGCGGTTCGTTTTTTGAAATTTTCTCGACCGGCGCGTGGATACGGTTCATCAGACCGAGCATTTCAGAGTCTGTTATCATTTTCGAGTTTACTGTAATCCTCTCGTGTAAATGCACCACGTGTGGTGAGGTGTACAAACCGACATTGTAACCGTTCGATTCGAGCATTTTTGTGAGCATAGTAGCAGTGGAGCCTTTTCCTTTTGTGCCCCCAATGTGGACTGTATTCAGTTTTTTATGCGGATTTCCGAGCAAAGTGAGTAATTTTTGCATTCTCTGCAGGCTAAAAGTAGTTTTGTTGTAGCGGATGCGCTGTTGCTTTTCGTAATCGGTGCGCTCAGAGAGGTACTTCATAGCCTTTTTATAACTGTTAAAGGCTCTTTTGGCTTTTACCCTGGCGAGCTTTTTTGTTTTGGCCGGCTTTTTGGTAGGGTTTTTCTTCGCCTGTTTCTTCCGAGTTTTCTTAGCTGTCTTCACCATGAACCTTTTAGTATACCACGGCGATATCTTCAAGTCAACTTTAAGAGGTCAAAACGGCCAAAAACACGTAGAAGTACGCAAAATTTAGGGACGAGCACTGGCTTTATCTTGGTATAACTCGTTTTTGAGAAAGAAGTTATGTGATATCAGGCATTTTGGTCGGAAGTTCTCGAATCCAGAGGAACTCATTACCGGCATTGATTATGCAATTAGTTTTGCTTATAGAGGGAGGCTTTTTTGGGTTTATTTGCCTTTTGTTAGCCTACCGGCTGCTGGTGTGCGGCGTCACCCATACAGGGAGTCAGGTGCTCGATCTTGACAGAGGCACGGGCATGCTGTATCTGGGATTCCATGCCTGCGGCGACCTGGGCCATCATTTCATTCATATCCAGAGACTTTGCGTTTAGACTATCGGCAAGATTTATCCGGAAAGGCGGAGATTTTGCCTTGGCCAGCAATTTTTTAATTTACTGAGCGTCACAGGGGTCGTTTTCAATCAAAAACGCATTATAAGGTTTGTCCGGCATTTTCTTACCCAACCGCAAAACTCACTAATTATTCTACCATAGTTTCGGCGCCGGTGAAAGCAAAACTCTGTGCCATTTCAGTCGGTGTTTACCGAGCATCCGCAATAAACAATAAATTGAAGACGTGGCCTTTGTTCGTAGAAGCTCTAATTTTTCAGGAACGAGTTACCCGGTAGCTGCTTAATAAGGCCTTTTAGCTGCAGCGAGATGAGTCCTGCGTTGATGCTGCCCGGGGAAAGATCCGCTTCGGTAATTATCTGCTCGATGTGCACGGGTTCGTGGCTCAGGCAGTCATAAATCATTTTTTCGGCTTCACTTAGCTTAAGCTGGCTGACATCGAACAACGGCGCTTCGACTTTTTCGCGGGTTTTTTCAGCCGATCCACTGACATGTTCCTGCAGCTGTTGGCCAATGTGCCCGAGTGCTTCTGTGATGTCTTCGACGCTTTCGATAAGTTTGGCACCCTGTTTTATCAGCAGGTTCGAGCCCTTGCTGAGAGGTGAGTCGATTTTTCCGGGCACGGCCATTACTTCGCGATTATATTCCAGCGCGGCTCTGGCAGTGATTAGAGCACCGGAGCGAGGAGGTGCCTCAACGACGATGGTACCGAGTGTCATGCCTGCAATTATTCTGTTGCGGGGAGGGAAGTTTTCCGCCAGCGGCTCGTAATTTAAGGGCAGTTCACTAATGCATGCGCCGGATTGCGCTATAAGGTCGAAGAGTTCTTTGTTTTCGGGCGGGAAGATGTTAGCAAGTCCACACCCTTCTATGGCAATGGTCCTTCCGTCCGCGGCCAGTGCGCCTTTGTGAGCGGCGGTGTCTATTCCTCGTGCCATTCCGGAATATATAGTAAAACCTGCGGCACTTAAAAGATGAGCAAATCGCCCGGCCTGCTCCTGGCCGTACAGGCTGCAGCGGCGGGAACCGACTATTGCAATTCCGAGGTTGTCAGAGTTAGTGAGTGTTCCTTTTATGTACAGGACAGGCGGTGGGTCGTAAATTTGTTTTAACAGAGTGGGGTATCTGCTGTCCTCGAGATTTATTATCCAGACGCCGAGTTTTTCAGCCAGTTCCAATTCAGCTTCTGCGTTGAATTTGTTCCGAGTGGCTGCGATTTGTTCAGCAGTTTTAAATCCTATGCCCTCGACTTTTGCCATTTCACTTGCTGAGACTTCGAGTGCGCGGTCCACCGAGCCGAATTGCTTAATAAGCCTGGCAAAAGTGACCGGACCGACGTTTTCGGCCCTGACTAACCTTAGCCATTTGTCAATATCAACCGAGTTATATTGTTCTTTCCTCATTTGCAAGGATGTAAAACTACCTCCTAAAAGCCAACCTGTTATACCCTAAGTATCTGCAAGGTCAATTACAACAGGAAATATGGGTTATTCTGCTTTAGTTATTTGGTGTTTAGCCTTTTCGAGCCATTTTGGATTTATTGTCACTCCCCATCCGGGGCCTTCGGGAGTTGCCACAAGGCCGTCTTTTACTTTCAGCTCGGGATAATAAATGCCGTCGAACCAGTCCCACGGCTCTATTGCAAACTCAATATGTGGTCCGGCATTGGGTATAACACTGAGCATGTGGAGGGTAAAGACAGTGACCATAGCCAGATTTGCCGAATGTGGCACACAGAGTTTGCCAGCGTCATTTGCCATTTGTGCAACCCTCAGCGCCCGTGTTAGCCCACCAACGTAAAGGATGTCCGGCTGAACAATATCAACGGCGTTGATTTTAATCATTCTTCGCCACTGTGCCAGGTCGTTGTCCTGTTCTCCGCCCGCGACCGGCACTTTCAAGGCAGCTGCCACTTCAGCGGTCCATTCCAACTCCCAGTACGGGCAGGGCTCTTCGAGGTGACATACATTGTTATCTTCGAGTATTTTACCAACCTGAATCGCCCTAGGAGGAGTATAGCAGCTGTTTGCGTCGACGAGCAGACTTATATTATCCCCGAGGGCCTCTCGCACTTTTGGAACGAGAGCTTCTGTTCTTCCGGGCCATTCGTCCTGGTCGTGGCCGCACACCTTGCCGATACGAATCTTAAAAGCGCGGTAACCGTTCGAATCCCTAAGGCGGACAAGCCGGTCTGCTTCGTCTTTCGGGGTAATGTCCCTTCGCATACTTGAGCCGTAGGCGGTGATGGCTCTTGGTTTTGCGCCGAGCAGTTCACAGACATTTTTTTTCTCGCGTTTGGCCAGCAGGTCCCAGACGGCGGTATCAAGCCCTGCCAGTGCGCGGCAGATATAGGACCATGGGTATTTATAGTTTTCTTCTATGCAGCGGTCGACGAGGTCGTCGATTTTCCCCGGGTCTGTGTCGAGGGCCAGTTGGGCGATTTTTCTGTGTAGGACCATTGCGGAGATATCGGCGTCGTACGTTGAGATTTGGCCGTAACCTTCAGCCCCGTTGTCGGTTCGGATTCGAACGATGCTGGCATAACCGTCGGTGAAAGTTTCAATGCTTTTTATTTTCAGGCCGGTTTCGCCGGGTATTTTGTAGTTCGGACTTTTTGGCCTGCAGAGATTTATATAGTGTTTTTTGGCTTTCGGAGTGGATTTGTCCTGGATTGATGAGGCACCGAGGGCTTTTTGGAGCCCTATTAGCGGGGCCGATGCTGCGGTTGCGGCGGTGGCCTTGACGAAATTACGGCGTGTAATGTTCATTTTTGTCCTCCCATAGCGGTTTATTATATTTTTTTCTGGTTTTTTCAGGCGGCACAGGGAGTATAAACGTATATGTGTTAGCAAATCAAACAAATAAAAAGCGAAAAAAGTCGCTTCGAGAGCGTTTTATGGGGTTTAATTTTGTCGCAAGCTCGTTATTGCCAATGATTTGTGTGCAGGATATAATTCGAGATGCTGTGAAAAATAGCCGATATCATACTATTATTATTCTATATTATTATATATTTATTTGGAGGCATCATATATGTGGTTACTTTGGATTTTCCGAGCTATCTTTATTGTCATTATCGTAGCGGTTTTATTCGTTAACGTGAGTTCACGTGAAGTTTCTGCGGAAGTTGGCAGGACAAATTTTTACGCGATAGTTTGGAGCGGCCTCATTCTGGCTCTGGCCGCGTTTTTTATTGACCTTCTTACGCCAAAGAAATCGCTGGCGGCACTGGCGGGAGTGTTTTTCGGTCTTTTGGTGGGCATTTTTATAAGCTGGGCACTTGCGCCGGTGGTAGATATGGTCAACGAAATCTATCCTTTCTTAGGTTTAAGCGAGACCGCGATTAGCGCAATCAAACTGATGATGGGAATCTGCATTTGCTATCTTGTTATCAGCATTGTTATGCGGACCAAGGATGATGTTCGTTTTGTGATTCCGTATGTGGAATTCGCCAAACAGACCAAAGGCACACGTCCGCTGGTGTTGGATACGTCGGCGATAATCGACGGCAGGATAGCAGACCTGTATCAGAGCAAGTTGTTCGATGCTCCTTTGATAGTGCCGCGTTTTGTACTGAATGAACTGCAATTGATAGCCGATTCTGCCGACAAGCTGAAACGCAACCGCGGCAGGCGAGGTCTTGATATACTCAAGCGGATGCAGGACAGTTCCGCCGTTGACATTGAGATTGATGACACTAATTTGCCTGAGATTGAAGAGGCCAAGGGAGTGGACCAGAAGCTGGTGGTCTTCGCGAAGAATTGTAACGGCCGGCTGGCTACGACAGACTATAACCTCAGCAAGGTCGCCCAGGTGCGCGAGGTTGATGTGATGAACATAAACGACCTTGCCAGCTCACTGAAGACGATAGCCCTTCCGGGCGAGCTTATGGAAATTCGCATACTCAAGCCGGGCGAAGAGGCCGAGCAGGGAGTTGGCTATCTGGACGACGGCACGATGGTGGTGGTCGAGGGCGCGCGTAATAAGATTGGTCGCGACATAGCCATCAGTATAACCAGCTCGCTGCAGACCTCGGCGGGGAAAATGATTTTCGGCAAGTTTGAGAACTTTGTCCACAAAACCAACGATAAAAAAGGGCACGACCCGAACAAAAAGACAGACAAAGCAGTCTTCTCAGAAAACAGCAGAAGATAAATTGCTCATTTGGCCAAGCCGAATATCATTTACCTTTTATTTCAGTCGATTTGTCGCCGGTCTTTGAAGGTTTCAGGAAGCATTTCAAGAATACAAGTACCGCCAAGAGATGCCCGATAGCAAACAGGGGCCAGGAAAAGTATACCTTGTAATCGATTTGTTCGATGTGCCGCCCCGCCCGGCAGAAGGACAGAACCACCAGCACAACCGCGGCAGTAAAAGCGAGCCATTCCATCGCCGAGACCTTGATAGCTTTGCCATAACAGTCACGATATAGAATTGCTGCAGCGAATATGAGCATAGTAAGCGAGATAAGGACCGGGGCCATGACGGGCGAAGCCCAGACGGCAGGCATGAGAAACAATATGTCCCAGTCGTTGATTGTGGCGGGCCAGTCAAGCAGGACTTTTAGCCACACGTAATAAAATATGTCCCAGACAGCAAAGATGGTGAGGAAGAAGGCGAGCCTCTGACGTCTGTTTCGACCAAACAGCCATGAGCCGGTGAGTATCACAACAAGGGCGGCCGCTTCCCTACCGATTTCGGTCAGCAGCAGTCTTTTCCAAAGAGTCCCCTCCGCAAATCCGCTTAGCGGGAATGTAAAGCCGTCAGGATAAAAAATCGCCCGCAGGTAAACGACGACAGCCGATTCGATATACGCAAATGCAATGCCGAAGACAACAACTATAAGAAAACGCCGGAACATTACCTTAAGCGATTCGTTGATTGCCTGTGTTGGTTTCTCAGCGGCACACATGTTCTTATAGCTTTTTTAGTTCCTTTATCAGCGTCGGGATGATTCTGCTTTCGGCAACGGTTATTATTTTTCTCCCCTTTCGATAGATGGAGGCCTTGTTCTTTGCCGCACACACTGCCAAATCTGCGTCGGCGGCTTCACCGGGGCCGTTTACGATGCAGCCCATAACGGCGACTCTCAGCGGCTTGCCAATACCGGTCAAGGCCTTTTTAACACGCCTGGCGAGTTTGACTACATCGATTTGAGCACGCGCACAGGTAGGACAGACTATCAGTTCAGGTTCGGCGCGTTTCTGCAGACCAAGGGCAATTAGAATCTGCTTTGCGATTTTGGTTTCGGTGACGGGGTCCGAGGCGGCGCTTACGCGTATGGTGTCACCGATGCCTTCTGCGAGCAATGTTCCGAGGGTGATGGCCGAGGGTATCTGGGCATCTTCGGGCAGACCCGCGTGGGTCAGACCGAGATGGACTGGGTAATCGAAGGCTTCGGCGATGAAGCGGTTTACTTCTATGGTTCTTAAAGTATCGCTGCTTTTTGCGCTCAGGACGATATTAGTGAAGCCGCGGTTTTCGAAGAGCCGAACGTATTTTTTCATTTCTTTTAACATCAAAACTGTGCGTTTTTTCGCCGGCACGTCTTTCGTTTTTAAGTTTCTTATGCTTGCTTCGTTAACGCCGATTCGTACGGCGGTTTTGTGCGTTTTGGCAGCGTCGATTATTCGATGAATGCTTGCGCGGTCTTTTATGTTTCCAGGGTTGAGTCTTATTTTTGCTGCGCCGGCTTCAATGGCTTCGATGGCCCTCGCTGGACTAAAGTGCACATCAGCAATGAGCGGTACGTTGACTTTTTGGACGATTTTGGCAAAAGCTCCGCTGTCAGCCCGCGTGGGCACAGCGATTCGCACCAGTTTACAACCTGCGAGAGCAAGTTGATTTATCTGCCTTATACAGCGGTTGATATCGGTTGTGGGCACTTTTGTCATGGATTGAATGACAACAGGGGCCGATGAACCGATTTTTACAGAACCAGCCTTGACAATTCTGGTCTTTCTTCTTTTAATCATACCAAAATTGTAGCTTGTTTTATATTATTGGGCAAACTAAAATACGGCCTGGCCGCAGGAGTGGTTCTGTTTGAGCCCGTCAGTTTTTAAAGTCTTTGAACTTTAAAACAGATTATCAATGGGAAAGCAGGGTAGTAAAATGAGTCCAACGCTGATACTGTTTATTGAGATTATTGTCGTATTGTTCGTCGCGTACTCGGTTTTGGGGTGGACTCTTTATTTTATGCAGGCTACTTTTCTTTACAGACCAGTACGCGATGTTACCTATACACCCGAAGAATTGGGGCTTGATTTCGAAAAGGTGACGTACAAAAGCGAGGACGGTTTGCACATTAGCGGCTGGTATATCCCGTCGGAAGGTTCAAAGTTGACCGTCCTGTTTTGTCACGGCAACGGCGGAAACATGATGCACCGGCTGGACAGTATAAACATTTTTAACAACCTGGGGCTTAACTGTTTTATTTTTGATTACCGCGGCTACGGCAACAGCGAGGGCACCCCCAGCGAAGAAGGGACATATATGGACGCCACGGGAGCATATAAATGGCTGACCGCGGAGAAGAAAGTATCACCGGACGATATTATTATTTTTGGCAGGTCGCTCGGGGCTAGTGTTGCGACGTATCTGGCAAGCAGAGTCGAAGCCAGGACACTGATTATCGAAAGCGCCTTTACGTCATACGTCGACATCGGCAGGAAATTTTACCCCTACATGCCTGTGCGATGGTTCGCGCGGTTCAGTTATGAAACAATCGAGTACATAAAGAAAGTTCGTTATCCGGTGATGATAATTCACAGCCGAAACGATGATTTGGTGCCGTTTGAATTTGCTTTGGAACTTCATGAAGTGGCGAACGAGCCGAAGGAGCTTGTTGAAATCTTCGGCAGCCATAACGACGGTTTTTTAGTTTCCAGCGAGATTTATGAGAAGGCCTGGATTAAGTGGCTCAAGTTCCTGGAAGAATACGACAGCCAGTCGGTCAGCCAGCAGGCCTCTTAAGGCCTTGTGGCATTTAAGAGGTTATTTCATATTCGCAGTGCGGCTGTTGCAAAGGCAAAGACATTTTACACACCATTAAAGGAGTGGAGTAAATGGAAGAGCTTTTTATTTTCCTTTTGATTTTGTTTCTTGGCTGCGTTCTGTGCGGTCCTATTGCTCTTGTTATCAGCATTATCGCGCTAAAAAAGCCGGGACAGGTATATCGTAAATTCTCTGAAGCACAAAAACCCGCAGAAGAAAAAGAGCTTGTAAAACCTGTAGTAGCGGTAAGTGAAAAATTGCCTGAAGTGAGTGAAACCAAGCCGCCGGTAGTGGCGGCTGCGCCACCTGTAGTTGAAAAGCCGCCGGTTGAAATCAAGGAAAGACTAAAGGTCGAAAAGGTAAGGTTTTCGCTCGAACAGCGGATAGGCACGCGGTGGGTCCTTATCGCCGGGATTATCGCGGTGATATTCAGCGTGGGTTTTTTCTTAAAGTACGCGTATGACAATGACCTGATAGGCCCACTGGGCAGGGTCATGATAGCCGCGGTATCGGGCCTTATCGCCCTTGCGGTCGGCGAGGTAACGCGAAGGCGAGGATACGGAATTACGGGCAAGGGCGTAACGGCCCTCGGTTTTGCGATACTTTACGCTGCGGTTTTTTCAGCCTATCGGTTTTATGGTTTAATAGATTCGGTGCCGGCTTTTGCATTGTCGATTCTGATTACTGTTGCAGCTATGCTCTACGCGGTGAGTTTGAACGAGATAATCGTTGCGATATTGTCTTTGCTCGGCGGCTTTCTAACACCTGTATTAGTTTCAACAGGGGAAAATCTCCCGATGCCTCTGTTTACTTATGTTTTGATTCTGGGTGTCGGCGCGATGCTTTGCACATATTACCATAAATGGCGTGCCGTGAATTTGCTCGCTTTTGTGGGTACCTTTGTGCTGTACACGGGGTGGTTCGAGAAGTTTTACCGGCCCGAAATACACAAACCCGGGGCTCTGCCGGAACAGGCGGCTATCGCGATTGGCTGGCTTGGAGTGTTCTTTGCGGTCTACCTTGTGCTCCCCGTACTTTACGAACTTATCAGAAAGGTCAAGGCCCATAAGGAAGATGTACTGCTCGTGATTGCCAATGCACTGGTTGTGTTTTATTACCTCTGGGCCGTTTTGTTCGATAAGCAAAGGGCAGCACTTGCCTTTTGTGCGGTTGGGTTATGTGTGGCCCATCTGGCTATGATGGGCATAGTTATCAGGCGGTGCAAAGAGGACGTGAATTTGCGGGTTGCACTTTTGTTGATAGGATTATTCTTCCTTACGATAGCAATTCCGCTCTATTTGAAGATGTATGCCATTGCGATAACGTGGGCGGCCGAAGGCGTGATTCTTGCCATAATCGGGCTAAAGTACCGTAGTATCTGGACTCAGGTTTCGGCAGCGGTGGCTTTTTGCCTGAGCTTCGGCAAACTTATGGGATGGCTCCCGATGCATTCAGCGGCGTTTACTTTGGTATTCAACCCGATATTCGGGACGTGGTGCTTTGTGGTAGCGGCCCTTGTTGTGTGCCATATCGTGTACAGGACAAATAAGCAATTGCCGCGGGAGGTCCGCAGGCTGGTCAGTGAAGTGTTTTATGTGGCGGCGGTCCTTCTGCTAATGCTGGCGGCATCAATGGAGTGGCACTGGCATTGTGATTACAACATTGGCGGCAGCGCCGTAATGGAAAGATATTTTAAGCCCGGCATGATGCTGGCTTTTACACTTTTTACACTGCTACTATTGATTCGTCCGGTCTCTCCATCGGGCATGCTGAGTGTAAACCTGGCGACGATTTTAGCTGGGATTGGATCAATTTTTACGATGTTTACGTTTGTCGAAGTTTATCGGAGAGAGTTTTTGATTTTTGCCAATTGGAAGTTTCTAATAGCACTTGTGTTCGTTGGAGGGCTGTTCTTAGGGGCCTGGCTGCTGAAGCACATAAGCACAAGGGCTTTATTGGCCGGCTTAATCATAGCAGAGCAAAAAGAAGGCAGGCTTGTTTACCCAATGTTGTTTGCACTGACGGGGATATTTGTCCTGTGGATAATCCTGACCGAGCAGATATACCTTTACTGGTATTGCAAAAACTGGTACGCAGCGCCGACGGACAACTGGCGGTTTTTGGCGCATATGTATATCTCCATTATGTGGGCGTTATACGGGGCTGCCTTAATGATAGTCGGCTTCTGGAAAAGGGCCTCGCTGCTGCGGTATATCGCGCTGGGTTTGTTCGCACTGCTGTTAGGAAAGGTGTTCATCTTAGATACCAGCGAGGTCAAGAGCGTGTATCGAATTGCAGGGTTTTTGGCAACGGGGGTGACGCTGCTTGGGATTTCATATCTTTATCAGTATGTCAGAAAAAAAGGATTTTTCGAGATGTTGTCAGCGGGCAGGGGTCCGGATAAATGATTAAAGGCAGCCAAATGAAAAAATTGAAAATTGCAACCGTTGCAGTTTTGGTGGTTTTGGTCGGCAGAATGGCTCTCGCATTTGATGCCAACCCGTGGAAATATCGGGCGGACATAACCATTGTCGATTATGATACCGAATACCTCAAGGTCGAACTTACTCCTGAGATTTATGATGCAGCCAGGGCCGATTTGGGTGACATTCGCCTGGTCAACGCAAAAGGTGAGCAGGTCCCGTACATTCTTTCGAAACCAAGAGATATCGTCGAGAGGGTCGAGACTCGGCCTTTGACCATGAAACTTGCCGAACACAGCGAGGACGAAGAAAACAATATGAGTGTCTATGTGTACGACCTCGGGTATTACCATCTACCGGTGAACGAAATTGAGCTGGAAGTTGCTGATGATTCTTTTCAAAGATACGTCACAATTCTGGGAAGAGACGCCGCTACGAAAAAAGTCAGAATTGAGGGCGAAGACAACAGGCAGCGGTTCAGGGAAGTGGAGGCAAGCTTCAAGCAAATAACCAGCGGTACAATTTACAGATACACCACCGCTGACGGTGAAATCGAAGAGAATTTGACTTTACATATTGGGTCGGGCCCACGTGCATACAAACATCTTAAACTTACTATCCGCAATTATGACGACAAACCCTTGACGGTACCTTCAGCCACGGCAAGAATCATACCTCACAATATATTCTTTGCGCTGGCAGAGGCCCGGACCGACACACCCGATGATGATGTCATCACACTTTATGTCGGGTGTGAGTCGGCGTCGATGCCCCGTTATGACCTTCGTCACAGGCTGGCCGATACGACTAAAATTAAAGCGGGCGAGACGATTTTGGGTAAAATTACCGAAAATCAGCAGGCCGACTTCAAGAAACCTGTTGCGTGGACGGAAAAACATAAGGCCCTGCTTGCCATAATCCTTATTGTGGTCGTAGTGGTGCTCGCCGGGTTCATATTCAGGTCATTCAAAGCCATTCAAACCGAACAGCCGCAGAATTAACCACCAGCTTTTTCCCTTTCGGGATTTTAGCCTGTAGAATTTGTCGAAATTCCCGCAGCCGCCGCGGCTGAGAATACTACCGCGGTTATTGCTTAAAGGCTGTTAAAGTTTACGAACCAGCCCTACTACTACGCCTTCGATTCGACAATTGTCCGAATAGATAGGTTCGTAATCGTCGTTGGCAGGCTCAAGTCTGGCTTGACCGGTCTCCTTGTAGAATCTTTTGAGCGTGGCATTTTCGTTATCGACGATGGCCACAACCAGTTGGCCGTCGCGGGCCGTGGGGGTCCTTTTGCAAATCACGAAATCCCCATCGCGGATATCTTCGCCTACCATGCTCTCGCCGGTCACCTCCAATGCGAATATGTCGTCGCCTGTTCCAAACTGAGAGCTAAGAGACAGTGTTTCGATGTTTTCAACAGCTTCGATTGGTAACCCAGCGGCCACCCTTCCTGCCAAGGGAATCCCCCTCTGCGATTGATAATCCGAGCCCGGATTTTGCTCGTTCAGGCAGCTGAGCAGTTCTATCGCCTTAGAAGTCAGTTTCGAAGAGCGAGCTCTGCCCGGCGAGGTCTGAAGCAGTTCTTTTTTTCGCAGTTCTTCGATGTGTTCGAACACGGTGCTTCGGCTTATGCCCAGTTCGCAGGCCAATTCTGCAATTGTCGGCGAATAGCATTGGCTGTTCTGAAAACCAGCGATTGCCTTTAACAATTGCATCTGGCGAGGCGTAAGCTGCTCCGGCAACTTGAGTGTTTTCAACAGCATAGCCTAAATCCTCCTTTGTGGTATTAAGGTCTGATTCGAGCAGTGCGCTCATTATTTGAGCTATCGAATTTAATACCTTCGTCAACTTATTGGGTTTGGGGTCGGTATTGTAATATGATTCAGGCGGCCAACAGGTCACAAAATCTCCGCCCGGGCCGAATTTGCACACAGGCTTGACTCGATTGTTAATATCTTTTTTCATCTCTGTTCCAATCTGCTCTGGTTTTACACCTGCCCATGCAACGAAATTTCAATATGAGGACAAATACTTCTATCGGTAAGGTCAGAGCAAATACCCTAACAAAAACCGAACAAAATCTTGCGAAATGAAAAAAAATTTTATTTGTGCCGAAAGCCGCTCGGTAGCTGCGATAATATAGGACACATGAACAAGCCCTTAAGTTATTTCTCTCACCGTCTGAATCCGGGCGGTGCATCATGGACAGCATTCGATTTTTCGGCTTTGAGGGTCGTTTTTTTAGCTCGAAATCCATTTACGGGGCAAAATTTACAGCTTTCGCTCAAAGAATGTCGAAAAATAAGCAGTATTACGTCTTCTGTGGTGTTAGTCAAACTTTTATAGACGTGTAAGCGAATCCGCGAGGTAACCGGACCTGATAAATGGCAATATTTCAGACAGACATAAAAACGCAGGCCAAAGAACTGTCTAAAAAGACGCTTGAAGTATTTCGCGAAAGCATTTCCCCCGAGGCCAGAGCCCGAAAGCAGGCAATGAATATGGCGATGGAGCTGGTTATGGCCCGCGCCAAACAAAGAGCCAAAGCGCAGGCCGAGGCCATAGCCAAAGCCAAAGCACAGGCAAAGGAAAAGACAAAAGAGCAGAAAGAAAACAGAGAACGGACTATCCGGTTAGCAAAAATCGAGGCCAGGGAGCGGGCAAGAGCTTACGCCCAGGCAAGACTTGAGGTTCGGGCAAGAGAAGAAGGGCGGCAGGAGGCGGAACGCATGGCCAGAGAGCAGGCCCGGGTACAGGCCGCAAACGAGGCTAAGGAACAAGCCAGAATGTATACCGAGGCTCAAATCAGAGCCAAAGCTGAAGAAAGGGCCCGGATAAAAGCTGAAAGAAAATTCCTGGCCGAGGCCAAAACACAGTCCAAGGCCCAGAGAAGGAATGAAGCGAAAGCCGCAAAAAGGACAAGGGCCGAAGCTATAATAAATACCCAATTTGAAAAGAAGACCCAGGCCGAAGTTGCCAACAGCGCAAAAACTAAGGTAAAACAAAAAACCCACACCGAGAAAACGACACAGATACACATTGATGCCAAGGCCCAGGCGAGAGTAATCGCGAAAGCAAAAAAAGAAGCTGCCAAAAGGTCACGAATTAAAGCCAAGGAAAAAGTCAAGGCCGAAAGAAAAGCTCAAATCGAGGCAGCCAGAAGGGCTAAGCTCGAGGCAAGGGAAAGGGCCCGGGCGGAAAAAACAGCAAGGCTGCAGGTTCGCATCAATGCCAAAGCACAAGTAAAAGCGCAGATAGAAGCCGCCAAGAGGGCCAGGCTCGAGGCAAGGGAAAGGGCCCGGGCGGAAAAAACAGCAAGGCTGCAGGTTCGCATCAATGCCAAAACACAAGTAAAAGCGCAGATAGAAGCCGCCAAGAGGGCCAGGCTCGAGGCAAAAACCGAGAAGATGGCTCAAGCAGAAGACGAAAGAAGGGCCAAAGCCAAAGCAAAACTCAAAGCCAGTCTGGAGAAGAAAGCCCAGGCCAGAACTGCCAGAGAAACTAAAACCGCAGCAAGGGAAAAAGCCAGAGCCCAGAAGATTGCACTGGCTCAGGTTCGCTTAGAAGCCAAGGCCCAAGCCAAGGCTCAAGTTGAAGTTGCCAAAAGGGCCGGAATCGAAGCCAGGGCAAAGGCAAAAGCGGAAAAAATAGCCCAGGCTAAAGCAATAAGAAGGGCCAAAATCGAAGCGAAAGAAAAAGCTAAGTCTGACAAAGCAGCCAGGGCCGAAGTCGCCAAGAAAGCCAAAGCACAAGCCAAAACCCGGGCTCGGGAAGCAGCCAGAGCAAAAGCCCTGCTAAAAGCCGCCGTCAAAGCCGAGCAAAACAAAGAGCAGCTTATATTCGATATCGTTCGAAGAATGACCGAGCCCTGCGAGGTCTTCCCCGGCGAGCCTTCTTCTCCGTTGATTACGGGAAATCCTGATATAAGTGTCAGCAGGACGCTTTTGCAGATGCACGCACACGACGTTATGGAGCCGGATGTCCTGTGGGGTAGCCCGGACGAGAGCGTCCAGCAGGCCCTTGCAAAAATGCAGAAAAACAACTCCCTTTACATGTTGATAGGTAAGGACAAAACGCCTGAAGGCATCGTCTCGAAATCCGACCTCGCCGGAGTAATCAGCCCCTATCTTCGTCCTGTACTTGTGAAATGGCGTCGTCCGCTGGATTCTGCCAAACTTCAAATCAAGCTAAAGCACGTAATGAGCAAAGCGGTCCGCACGGTAAGCGAGGATACCCCACTGGCCACGGTAATGGAACAGATGTGTCGGTTCCGTGTTCAGTGTTTGGCGGTGGTGGGCGAGAAGGACAAAGTCACCGGGCTGGTGACTGAGCACAGCATCTTCAGAATATTGGTAAAACCTAAGGACGAACCTCAGGAACCGGCGGCGGTGCAGCCGTCGCAGGTCTCTCCACAAAATGCCGAAGTGTCTTCGCAGGTGTAGTTCTGCGCGATTTGATACTGTACGGCTGAAATTCAACTCAGGGTTTATTTCGGGCCGGCCAGTTCGTTAAGAGCGTTTTCCAACTGTGTTCGTGTCTTCACTAAGTCATTTTCAGCACGTCCGAGTTCCAGGTTGGCCGTGTCCAGTTCGCTTTCGAGCTGTTTTGCCTGTGCTCTGGACCTTTCAATCGCACGTCTTAGCCGTCCGAGT
>Ga0307378_10002847_pt1 | contig 25836 bp, 15 predicted proteins | sample UN1MG_FD_202238 | JGI IMG/M metagenome (GOLD analysis project Ga0307378, IMG submission 202238) | Soil microbial communities from Risofladan, Vaasa, Finland - UN-1 | ecosystem: Environmental > Terrestrial > Soil > Coastal area > Acid sulfate soil | place: Finland: Risofladan, Vaasa | collected...
ATAAGTCATGGTAAAATTGGGGTCTGATTGCACTGCCAATTGGAGTTCATCCATTCCCTTATCTAACTGATTTTGGGCGATATAAGCGAGGCCCAAAAGATTGTGGAGATAAGGATTATTCGTTGACAGGTTTAATCCCTTTTGCGCTTCCTGCATGGCTACCTCATAGCGCTTCATCTCAAGATTTGTGGCAGCAAGTAATGCATGGGCGCCAATATGATCAGGATTAATCCTGATTACGTTCTGAAGTGAACTGATACTTTGGTCCTTTTGCCCGATTTTATAATATGCCAAGCCAAGTAAGTAGCTTGCATTCAAGCCGTCAGGGTTTATCGTGGCAGCCTTTTGGAGGTCAGTAACCGCCTCTTTATATTGGCCTTTTGCATAATAGGCCTCTCCTCTGATATGGTATCCATAGGGCTGTTTCTGATACTTTTTAATAATCAGACTTCCCTGTTTAATTGCCTCATCGAATTTATTTTGACGATTAAAAATATCCCCCAGAACAGTCATAGCTTCAAACGAAGCAGGATCTATGTCCAGAAGCTTTTTATAAAGAGGTTCCGCTTTTTCATACTCTTTCAATGAATAATAGTATTTCCCTAAAGCCATATACGGCTTTGGATCATGAGGTGAAAGGTCCCTGGCTTTCTCGAATTTCTCTTTGGCATCAACATAATTTTTCATATCCATGTAGAGACAGCCCTGATTAATGATAATTTCGATATTGGCAGGATCTAATTCAAGGGCATTATCAAAGTGTAACTTAGCCAGATGATACTCCTTCATTTGCATATAGATTAAAGCAAGGAGGTTATGGATTTTGGATTTCTGCAGCCTTGTTTCCTCATTTTGCTTATTATCCAGCTTATTATTCTGCCCCTCATTCCGATTCTGATTCTGTTCCTTATTCCGCTCATTTTTTTTATTTAATTCCAAAGCGAGCTTGGCCTCTTTGAGAGCATTAGAATTGTCTTGTCTGGCCAGATAAACAGAAGATAACAGGAAATGTGCCTGACTGATATCCGGTCTCTTTTTAATAACCTGATCCAACTCCCTCTCAGCATTATCGGGTTTGCCTGCATGGAAATAACTTTCAGCAAGTTTTAGTTTTACCTGATAGTCGTCAGGATCAATTTTCATGGCACACTTGAACTCAATAATGGCAGTGTTGTACTCTTTTTTCGATAGGAATGTTTCCCCTTTCTTAACATACTGCTGTTTCGTCTTCCCGCATCCGCCCAAGGCAAAGGTTACCATACATAATAAGTACAGCAGGAAAACGGATAATGACGCGCTACTTTTTTTTGAACTTGTATCAGTTTTTTCCTTTATCATAACTGAAATTTCCTTATCTTTTTTGGTTAAATGAAAGATTCTCAATTATGTCGAGTATGCCTAAAAAGTAAGTAGATTTGGCTGGTTTTATATAAAGAGATACAGTGTCAAGAGGTTAAATTCTATGCTGTTTGCAGGATAGATGTTTTCCATATTGAAATTCATGACAAACAGGCTGGATATTTTTATTCCGCACTTCTTTGAGAAGATGTGCGGGGGAACGCTCGGCTCCGCATGGGTGGCTTTAAAATGCAGATGCGACAAGGGGAATATTGATTCCCCTTGTCGCACGTATAATAGGGTATAACCTGTTCCCTTTTAAATAAGGAGGGTTAACCTTCTATTTCCTGTTTCTTTCTTGAGATGATTCCAAGGCCAAGTAACCCTAACCCAAGAAGGAGAATAGTTCCAGGTTCAGGAGTTGGGTTAATATTGGCATCAAATGAAGACGTCTTAACTTCACTTCCGTGTATTACCGTTGTAACCATGGTTATCGAGAAAGGACTCTTACTGGGGGTACCAGCGAATAAGTCAGAACCACTAAAAGCATTCCCTTTGTCTCCAAATAATGGACCTATGTGAGCAAATTGGGTCACGGTAGGTCCTGTTATCTGGAACTCCTGGTTGGCGGTATCGAAGTAGGCATCTAAAGTAACATTACCTTGTGTTGTACCACCTATCCCTGTTTTGAATCCAGTAAGGCCTGGAGACATAGGTCCAAAGTCATCATCGGTCACACTAACTTGAAGAAATGCTCCAGCAGGTGCTATGGTAGAACTAATATCTAGCGAGGACAGATCCATTGTGGGTGCCTGTGCAGAGCCTATCACGGGTTTGGACACTCCAGTAGACACATTAACTATAAAGACACCAACAATGCCTGAATAAGTAACCGCTCCAATAATACCAGCAGCAGCATCTCCTATTCCTTCGTCCGCAACAATTACGGTATTTAAACCACCATCCCATAACTTAATCTGCAAGGCCTCAACCGATGATGAAAATGCTAAGCCTAATACCGCTACGATAACCAGTAAATACCAACTTGCGTTAAACTTAATATGTCTCACTTCTATACCTACCTTTCTCGGATCAGAGTGGGCTTGGAGTTTGTTTAGGTTAATGTTGATAGTCAGTCTTGAATTCGTATTCAAGTCCCTCTGTCCTCTTGCAGGAAAGATATCGCAATAACTATGCCAGGTAAAAATTTGGGAGGTAAACTTTCGTGAGCTATTGATTTTAAAGTTCTTTTGTGCAGGTTAAAATCTTGAGCAGGAATAATCGGCTACTCTGGAAATTGTTTGGATTTCCGACACTAATTTAACCAAACCTCCGCGCTTCCATGAGAAGAGGAAAAGCATATCAAGTAGTTATGATAGGAAAACCTTCCTTGAAAAATGTCCGATTTCCCAACAGGGAGTATTTACCTTTGGTGGCGATTTATATCGGTTCTCAATTGTATATGCTACAGACGGATAAGTATACAAGTGTAAGTATTCAGTTAAAACATCCGCAATTCCGTCATTCCCGCGAAAGCGGGAATCCAGAAATAATTGTTATCATAAAGATTGGATTCCCTCCTTCGCGGGAATGACCTGGAATACCTACACTTGTAGACGTATGCGTGCTAAAGCGAGCGGTCATAAACATCTATAACATGATCACCCCCACCCAGCCTCCCCCATCAAGGGGTTCAGGGGCGGACAGTTTCATTTTTTCATACTCTTTGGGTGAACCGTATCATGAGGTCAGGAAGAAAATCCCCCTTTTTTCAAAGAGAGCTTTGACGGCACATGCTCGACTTTATCCCCAAATATAAAAGTGTCCGCCCCTGAACCTCAAGGGGGAGGGGCTTATGTGGGAGACTGTATTTTTTATAATTCTTTATGGTCGGTCGCTTACACTACAGACTAGGATAATGAAACCACAGAGACACAGAATGAAAATCACAACAGAGACACAAAGCCACAAAGAAAAGAAAAAGTATTCCTTTGTGGCTTTGTGTCTCTGTGTGATTGCTCTTCTGTAGTTTGATCAAATGGGAACCGCTATAGACAGCTAATACGGCAAGGGGATATTCCTTCCCCTTGCCGCACGCATAGATGGTATAACCTGCTTTCCTTATATAAAAGGATGGTTAACCTTCTATTTCCATTTTTCTTTTCGGGATGATTCCAAGGCCAACTAACCCTAACCCAAAAAGGAGTACAGTCTTAGGTTCAGGAGTTGGGTTAATACTGGCATCAAATGAAGACATCTTAACTCCACCTCCGTGTCTTATCGATACAACCATAGTTATCGAGAAAGGATTATTATCGGGGGTACCACTGAATAAGGCAGAACCACTAAAATCATTTCCGATGCCTCCTTTTAATGGACCTATGTGAGCAAATTGGGTCACGGTAGATCCTGCTATCTGGAACTCCTGGTTGGCGGTATCGAAGTAGGTATCTAAACTAACAGTACCTTGTGTTGTACCACCTATCCCTGCCATGAATCCATTAAGGCTTGAAGACATAGGTCCAAAGTTTTTATCGGTCACACTAATTTGAAGAAATGCTCCGGCATTTGGTAAAGCAGAACTAACATCTACCGAGAGCATATCCATTGAGGGCGCCTCTGCAGAGCCTATCACGGGTTTGGACATTCCCGTAGACACATTAACAATAAATTTACCAACAGCGCCTGAAAAAGAAACCACTCCAGCACCAACAGAAATATCCCCTAATCCTTCGTCCTGGACAATTACGGTGTTTGAACCGCCGTCCCATAACTTAATCTGCAAGGCTTCAACCGATGATGAAAATGCTAAGCTTAATACTGCTACGATAACCAGTAAATACCAACTTGTGTTAAAGTTACTGTTTCTCACTTCTATATCTCCCCCTTTTTGGATCAGATTGGGCTTGCAGTTTGTTTACGTTAATGTTGATAGCCGATCCTGAATTCGTGTTCAAGCCCCTCTGTCCTTTTGCGGGAAAGATATAGCAATAACTATGCCATGTAAAAAATTGGGCCGATTTATGAGGATCTAGAAGATCACTTCATAAAGATTTCCTTCCCAGGGCCTTAATTTGTCCAAAAACAGATGGCCAGCCCCAAGGTTTTTGTGAGATCTCAGATTAAGTATTTTCTGTATTGGCTGTTCAAACTTTAAGCAAATCGTGGCCTCCTCGCCAGTTACGCCCTGGATAAAAGATTTGTCAGGCACACCATTAAGATCTCTTTGTCCCGATGGATTCTTTACCAAACCCAGATAATGCTTGCTGCCATTCCTCCAGAAGAGACACTCTACCATTTGCACAGGGTTGCCATCGGCGGTGTGTTCAAAAACTTTCACTCTCGGCTTAAGTCCAGCCGTCTTCATTATATTAGATACAATCTCTTGCCAGGTATTCCCATAGACCGATGACCGTTTACCAGTGTCCCAATATTCTATTGGTGAGAGGTTAAGATACATGGCGTATCCCTTGCCAATATGATTCTTGATAAGCACTGATGTATGGTGGGAAAAGTGAAAAAAATCCTTATACGTGATCTCAGTTCTCTGGACCGTGGGTTCATGTTTTATTCCCCGCTCAAAAACCACAATCTCTTTATAGCGGGGTGCGCCATCGTAGTAGGTAAGACGCTTTAGAAATGACTGTTGATATTTTTCGCCATTGATCTCGGTGATACCTCCACCATTCATATATCCGGCGGAATCGTCCCTCCTGATACCGAACAAATCATCAAGCGCCCCTTTTGGTTGCCCCTTGCCATGCCCATCGAGCACCCCACAAAGATAATCAGCAACCAGGACACCTCCTCCAGCCACAAATTTCCGTAAAGCATCTGTTTCAATTTTGGAAAGGCAAATGGTCTTCGGTAAAATGATCACCTTAAATTTTTTCAGCAGATCTACTGACCCTTCCCGAACATCCAGATAACTAATAAAATCATACTGAAATCCGAGATCTTCCAGGAGCTTACACCACACCTGGCGAAGTATGCCCTCAGATTGATTCTCATTATCTATGGAACTGTTGCGATTCATCCATGTGGCACCATGTGTAATAGAGTCCATTGCCCATCCTGCCTGAATGCTGGGATGGCTATAATAGATACCGATAGGGTCTGGTTCAAAAATAGTTTCAGGATCAACCAGAGGTTCACTTATTTCCCCCTGAATTTCCTGAAATGTATCCTTATTAGCCAGAATAAATGGCGCTATGTCATACCCATCGCCACGGAACCAGCCCTCCGGCCAGGCAATCACCGACTGATTGCCATGAAGCATGTAGTACCACAGAAACCATGAGTCCATTTTTGGATTTTTGGTAGAAAAAAAAGTCTGCATACGAGGCCGGCGATCTTTATTCCAAAATGACCGCAGAATTTCATTTGTTCCGTGGAAATCATATGCCTCCATCCATTGAACAGCTCTGCTCAAAAGAGCGTAGTCATACCCCCCCCACGGCCCTGGTGCCTGCCCGCCAACAAAACCTGCAGGGGTATTGGGATCAAGGGTGTTTGCATAGGCCGTAAGTTCGGCCAGTACCGAAGCAAACTGAAAATCCATAAAGCTCCTGAAATCCATCCACGGGGAAAGATTCCACTTTGAAAGAGACCTTTTCCGTATATTCTTACGCACCTCTTCAAAACCTATTGGTTCAACCTCATCAAAACTCCTTAATGAGGCCCCCCATTCTTCATTTAACCTGCCAATATTCCCATATCGATTTTGCAACCATTTCCTGAACCAGGCAATTGATTCAGGATGTTTGTCCACATCGCATGGTGTTACCAGATGCCCCAGAGAGATCTCATCATCAAAGGCGTAAGCGAGGACATATCCTCTCTTGGTGGCAGAAATATTTCGGGAAATGTGATGTTTTATTTGAGCAATGGTCTTTGGATCAGCCAAACTGCAAGGTCGGGTGGCCAAACCATGTTTGCCAGTCACAGCAGCAACCCCTCCACTTTTTAGATAGAGAATGCCCTTGTCTCCCACATGATCCACATAGTAAGGGAATTGTTTTTCGATTGAAAATTGAGCAAGCTTTTCTTGCCCAAAGCCCCGATCGATATGAAATCCGCAAAATCCTGCCCTCTGGTAAAGATCAACATCTTTCATCACCGATGTGTGGTATTGCCATAGTAATATCCTCAATTGCTTATATTCCGATCTTATCGGAATAGCTGGAACCCGTGCTAATGAACCAGTATGGGGGGGGGCAGTGGAGGTTGCAGCCAGAAGAAATGAAGTACTGGCGAAGATCCGGAGCAAGATACTCAGAAAAAATAAAGGAACGAATTGTCGTGAATTCACAATTAAATTTCTCCCTGGTTATATTCATCCTCTGATAATAATTTTCTGGAAATATTTTCAAGGCAAATTGGCAGGGAAAGTAACATCCAGAATATCTCTTTGTAGAGTACCGTATGTGTCATCCCATAGCCTGTTAAATATACGATAATCACTGCCCCCAAAGCCAAGACATAAAGAATTATTTCCTTACTATATATCGAGTCCATTACCATAAGGCGAATCCGCCTTAATTGCAGGAATACTTCGGCAATAATAATTAGAAATAAAACTATCCCAGGGATACCCAATTCACTATAGCATATTACATAGGTATTATGAGCATCCATTCCCTGATTACGATCGTCATACTTTGGTACCAGTTTCGCAAAATTTTTAACACCAATTCCAAGGGGGTGGTCTTTAAATATTCGTATCGATGCTCTCCAGAAATCTAATCGCGTCAGTGTATTTTCCTGATCATATTGCAATTCTTCTGACGATGTTTTCATCCGATTTATAAAGCCCGTATCTGTCAGTATAAAAAAGAGTAGAACACCAAGGATCGCAGAGATAGAAATTATTTTACGGTATTTAGAAGGTGCCCAAAGAAAGATATACGGAATTATCAAGAAGATGCCTATGAAAACCCCACGGGATTGAGTTAAAATGATGGTGTGCATAATTGCCGCAATGCCAATGAGATATAGTATCTTCTTCCACCATTGAACACGCAGTATTTCAAAACCTAAGAAAAACAAGGCCGTGGCTGACATGGCCGCGATGCCATTTGACTCACCGAAATCCATGCCGCCTAAGAACTCTAATCTCCCTTTAAAAAAACAATTGGCGTAAGCCGTATAACTTTGATAAGACAAAAAAAGTGCACCTATGATAAACATCCAGACAACAAGTTTATAATTACGCATCGAATTGCTGATTCTTATAAGAAGGAAAATAAAAACAAATAATTTTGTCATCTTCACGATATACGTCCAGTTATCATCCTGAACCCCAATACCAAAAACAAAAGAGATCAACCAAATGAGTCCAAGGAATAGATAAAGCTCAACCTCTCTGCGGGAAAAAGACCAATCCAACCTTTTTGCATGTATTATCGAACCAATTATTAAGAACGTCATGGCAATAAAGGATGGTCTTGGCAAATAGTGCAGGAGGGCATTTCCCCACCAAACTTCAGGATTATAGATTAAATAGACGGAAATATAGCCTAAAATCCCAAAAACCGGCTGCCATAATGCGCCAATGAATAAACCAAAAAAGAGGGAATATATCAGTAATTGAGTTAAACCCATACTTTTTGTTAATCCTTTAAGAGCAAGCTAGCTGCTCAAAACCATATCGAAAGTTGCCTTGACTTCATCAGCAACTTTAAACCAACTGCGGTCTTTTACATGGGCATGTATTAATTCCCTGTTCCAAGGAGTTTTCAACGCCGCTTTTAAGCCATCATAGACGGATTCGGGAGTATTCTCCACTAATATGCCAACGTTTGATGACGTTATTATTTCGGGAGCACCATAGACCTTCGTGGCAACTACTGGCGTTCCACAGGCTAGGGATTCCATAATGACATTGGCCCAGCCTTCTCTTGAACTGGCAAGGCAGAAAACATCAGCTAAACTGTACCAAAACTTCAATTCATTATTCGCTACTTCTCCAACGAGAGTAACCTGCTGATCTAAATGTAAATCCCTTATTTTTTTCTCCAGTGTGGAGCGATAATACCCTTCTCCTACGATATAAAGGTGGATATTACTATCACCTGGTATTAATCTTGACAGGGCTTCTAAAATAACATGGAATCCTTTGCGCGGGATGAGTGAGCCAACAGAAACAATGACCTTGCTCGTATGGTTAATGAGAAGTTTTTTTTGGGCTTCTTTTTTGTCTATAGGATAAAAAATATCCATATCAACTCCGTTTGGTATGACACTGATTTTTCCCCTGTCAATACCAAGGGCAACCATTTCCTGCTTCAAAGCATTACAGACTGAGATGCTGTGGTCCGCCTGATTCAATGTATAGCGTATCATTGGTTTAATGGATCGAAAGTGTGTAAACTGATTTATATCGGAACCTCTCGCCGATAAAATGAGCGGCCTGTTCATACGCTTACTTAAAAGCAAGGCAGCCAGACCATCCGGATAAATATAATGGCCATCCATAAGATCGAACGGAAAAGTCCTGAAGATTTTTTTAACCAGACCCCTCGTAAATAAATACAAAGAAATAGCGTGAAGGGGCATACTTATTTTGGGGATAAGGGGGTAGCGAGGGTGGAAGACTTCTACGCCATCCATAATTTCATACTTTTTGATTTGAGAATATTGATATTTTTTACCGAAGATGCTCCAGTGCGGGCAATAGGGGATTGGTGCGACGACTTTGATTTCGCAGTCTCGAAGCTGAGCAAAGTGAAACATGCGCTTTTTTATGAAGATAGCACTGTTAGGTTGACAATGGTTCGGAAAAAGAGTGGTATAAACAAGAACTTTCATGTTTCCTTATTTTCCCTCTTATGAAGATGAATATAATACTTCTTTATATAAATTATAATAGGCGGCTATCATCTGATCATGTCGATATTTACGCACACACTTTTGCCTATTTTTTAGGCCAAGACACTTTCGTTTTTCCTCACTGGTAATCAATTGCGCCAGTGCCTCCTGATACCGTGATTCATTGTCTCGTGGAACAATGAAGGATTGATTCTCATCTTCTACTATATTCCGGATATCTCCTACATCAGTACTCAACACCGGTAACCCACTGGCCATTGCTTCTAAGATCGATACAGGCATCTGTTCAGTTTTTGAAGACAGAGCGAATATGTCCATCATCTGATAACATTGAGAGGGATCTTTATAATGTCCTAAAAAATGGACTCTATCCTTTATCCCTATAGTTAATGCTAAATTCACCAGGAACTCTTTTTCCGGGCCATCACCAATAATTAAGAGATGTGGAGGAATTTCCGCTTCGATACCTGCAAAAGACCTCATTAACAACTTCAGATTTTTTTCCTCCCTCAGATGGGCTACCGTGCCAATGACACATGCTTCATCTTCAATACCCAATCCCTGTCGAGCCTCCCTGACTTTCCCAGGTGAAAAACGATTACAATCGACACCGTTAGAGATGTAAAAAATTTTATTTCGGGGTATTCGCCATATGTTTTCAGCAATCCCTTTTAAATTAACGGATGGTACGATCACTCCTGATACATGGCGGAAAAGAAAATGCCGGATGAGGATTCGTCTTTTCTTCTGCGGTCCTTCCGCCTCATCAGGCCGGAAACCTGCTTCCATATGGATGATTTTTTTGAAATGGCATATCTTTGCCGCTAAAATAGCATTAAGAGCACCCCAATTATAGGTGAGAATAATATCCGGGTCCAGTGAATGAATTATCCTGGCCAGCTTTAAAATCGTAAAGAATGAAGAGTTTTTTTCCCCCACGGGAAGTATACAATTTACGGAAACCTTATCTTTTATAAGACTCCTCGCATCTAATCTTTGATCCATTGCCATAATGGTATGGTGAAAATGTTCAGGAAGAGAGTTAATAATCGTGGACATTCTCACTTGTACCCCACCTGGTACAAAGGTAGCAAATATATGGAAAAGTTTAATCTTTTTAGTCATTATCTATCCATTTTTTTAGCTGAACTTGTAAGTATATCAATCGGCGAATTCGCGCATCCACAATTCGAAGGTCACTATTCCCCAGAGCAGCCTGTCACGGTCCTCCTTACCGCTCATATGCTCTTCCACAATTTGTCTCATAAAAGCCGGATTCAATATCCCGCGATCCATGCTCTGTCTCCCCAGAATGGTTTCCAGGATAAAATTTTTGAGCTCCTTACGCATCCATAGAGCGGTAGGCTGGCTAAATCCGCGTATTTTTTTATGCCAGAGTATTTCCTCCGGAATTAAGCCTTGAATTGCTTTTCGATAGATAAGCTTTTTCTCTGCACTTCCTGGCGTATAACCCGTCAGTTTGTATTTTGCCGGAATTTTGAAGGCCAGCTCTGCCAATCGATAATCGATGAAAGGCGTTCTGTTGACTACCCCATGTGCAGCCGCCATTCGCTCATTTTTGAAAAGGAGGTCATTGGGCAGATAGGTCTTACATGCCCCATACTGATAAAGGTTTATGCCGTCCTTAAAGCTTGCACGACACAGGTAAAACTTACCCGGTTCAAGTTCATCCTGACTTCCCACACACTGTTTATATTCTCCGACCAGAAGCTGCCGTCTGGTTTCACTGTCGAATGCCGGCAGCCAGGTCAACATTCGATCGACAGGTGACATGCAAACCCTTTGACATAATCGTTTGAAGGCAGCAATTTTCCCTGTTTTGCCGGTTTGCAGCGAACCGGTAAAAGGGCCAAATACTACTTTTCGAAGCAGTTTGGGGGTCCTCTGGAGCAGTTCTACGAGATTCTCTCCCACAACTCCACCGCCGCCACAAAAAATTTCGTCAGCGGCTTCGCCGTCAAAAACGGTTTCCAGACCAACGGATTTGACCTGCTGCATACAAAGATACGTCCCCATAGCAGAAGCATTATTGATAGGGTAATCGCTATTTCTTATTACTCCTTTCAGGAGATCTATAGCCAGGTCAACTTTCAGGGTTGCCCTGTTCTTGACAAGATTATATTTGCTCAGCATAATTTCCTGCAGGGGAGAATCATCAAATGATTCCTCTTCAAATCCGATGGAAAATGCCTGGAGTTTTTTGCCTGGAGCAGCCGTAGCAAGGACAGAAGAAATGAGGCTGCTATCCACGCCCCCACTGAGCACTGTTCCGAAAGGCTTTTTACCTATCATCCTTATGGTAATGGCATTCAGTGCAAGTTTTCTTATTTGATCCTGAAAATCTGCCTCACTGACAGTATAATCCTCAACTGTATGGTTAAGGGACCAATACTCGTATTCCCGGTGAGAGCCATTTTCCCAGATAACGGCGTAGCCTGGTCGTACACTTTTAATTTCCTCGAACATGGTATAGGGATGAGGAACGCAGGTACCCGCAAAATATAAATCTAAGGTCGACAAAGACAGCTTTTTTCCTACCATACCAGTGCCAAGCATGGCCTTGATCGTACTCGCAAAAAGGAACCTCGATCCTTTGGCAGCGTAAAAAACCGATCGGGAACCAAGGTGATCGCGGATAAGAAGAAGCCGCCTGCTCCGTGTGTCATACAGGGCTATGGTAAAAATTCCATTGAGTTCAGCAGCAAAGCTGTCACCACGTTCTTCATAAAGATGGGGAATTATCTCTGTATCTGATTCCCTGAATAGCTTATGGCCCTTGAGCAGGAGTTGAGATCTTATTTCCTGGTAGTTATAGATCTCTCCATCGCACACGGCAATCACTTTACCCGTTTCGTTGGTAACAGGCTGAGTAATATCACCGACTGTCTGATGAATAGCGGCTCCAAGGCCGATGGTATCTTCTTCGTAAGTGCCTGAACCGTCCGGTCCTCTAAAGGCCATGGTCGCAATCATCTTTTCTATTATTTGGCGAATACTCTCTTTGGATTGATCAGCGATTAATCCACAAATAGCGCCCATAGTTGATCTCGCTTTCTTAAGGATCTTAGCAACCGATTGACTCGTTTACTCATCCATCCCCCATGAACGAGAGGGGAGAGCAGGGGAGAAGAAGCACTATCAATGTATAAATCTGGAGGGGACGGATCGTTATCCTTATAAGTTATGAAGCTTACAAAGCTTTTGTGGGGAAGGTTTTTGTGAAGGATACGCTCCTCCCCGCTGGCATGGGAAGGCGCTGAGGACACTATGAGTGCTGATTGCAGGGGCAGGGGCTTGAAATCCCCATGCCTTGGGCACCCCAAGGGGGGTGCCCATTCTACTTGTGTTGAAGCTGGTGTGCCCCATCAAAATACGATTGACAGAGTAATGTTACGGTTTTCTAAGGTATTTCACTGCAAAGTGATACTCTTCACGAGGATCGTATATAATAAACGATGGATTATTTGAGGACAGATTGCGTGAGATATTATAGGAGTCAATTGCTTCAGGAATATCTATGGTAAAACTCTGGCTACTGCCTGACTGAGCAGGTTGAGGCTCGTTATCGATGTTAGTTGCAGCAAAAAAGGCTGAATATTCATGAGGATCATATTGATATTCCCTTGTTGCCTGATCAAAACCCAACCAGTCGACAATAGGCTTATCCGAATACTTTATCTGATAAGAAGTCACTCCTTTGGGAACTGTCCAGGTTAAGGTATACTTATTATTGCCATGGTTAACCACTTTAAGACCGTCTACAGAACTCCAGACATTGTTTATGCCATGGATGTCTGTATACATCAGGTCTTGGGCAGGATATGGTGTGGAAGATGATATTCCACCACCAAAAGCAAGTAGCTTCTTGCCCCGTTTCAAGTATTTAATGTCCCCTGTCTTGAAGTATGCAAACCACATTGCCCTTGATGAGTCATCTTTCCTTATATAGTCTTTTGACGGGCTATTATTGATAGACTTTATTGACCAGCTATTTGCCTTATCTAAACAGTAATCCCAGAGATAACCAAAATCAGTTCCTCCTGGCTCTTCAAAATAAAGCTCATTATATATGAACTGACTTACGCCAAGAAGATAATCTTCCAGTTCTTCAATTCTGGGATACGTTTTATCATACGCTTCAAGGACTCTTATTACCTGCCAGACATCTTCAGGATGAATACTGATAAGGAAAAAAACGCTTATTAAATTCGGTTGAGGAGGTGCCATCAATACATAACCACGCTCTAAATTCCTCCCCATCTTAGGAGTTGACAGGTCATCTCTTGAATCGAGTAATATATTCGTCATAGACTCCAGAATGTTTTTTAGCCGCGCATCTTTGGTAAATTCGTAACCCAAGGCTATTGTGCTGTAATACCTGGAGTAACAACGGATATCTATATCTCTACTAAAATTTAATACTCCCTGTTTAATAAACTCCTCCATATAATCGATTATGGCATCCTTTATCTCTTCATTCCCGGTCATATAGTAATACAAAGGCATTGCACGCCAATGATTGTGGCCGAAGTAGTCGAAATGGTTTTGCCCTCCTCCCGCATTATAGGCCCCTTTTTCGATAATTGGATATTGATAAGAGGATTTTATCAGTGATTGAGAGTAATCAAAACCATCAGTGCGCCTTATGGCAGAGTCAGTATTGAATAGTGTCTTTTGCAGACCACCCATGTATCTTCCGCCAGCGCCATTTTTCAAAAATGTATATGAGCTGCAAAGAGGCCAATCGATTGCCTGTACACCGGAATACCAAAATACTCTCCAGACAAGAACGCCACTATTGACATGGGACCATGAATCGTTGGGAATGCCGTACTTAGGTTTGCCAAAATTCGTCAGGAACCAATTATCCATCTCTGGTGCACTGAGTAATCCTTCCTGACCAAAAAGAGCCCCTGTTTTTCCATAGTTCTCAAGAGTGGTTCTCCCTACAACCGGCTGTTCTATCCGGTAAAGAGCTTCTTTGTTATTGACAGGGGCGGTATGGAAATAAAAGAGAATTTCTCTTGTCTCATGAGTTCCCCATCCTATGGAGATATCCTTTTTTGAGTTGTATTTGGAGAATATCCCGATTTCTACATTACCTCCAGAGGTGAATTCTATACTCGCCGGCCAATAGCTCGACATATATTTCATGGCTATTGATAACCCAACATTGTTCTGGTCTTTAATTTCAGCAAACCCCCTTGTCCAGTTGTTCGTGTCGCCCAGAGGATTAAGAACAGTCTGGCCATTTTTTATTTTCAACCCTTTCTGAATATAGCCAGTATTATTATCACCATCAACTCTTTGCATCGGAGGGTTAATCCAGCCGGTTGTGGAATCGAGATTGTCGTCTTCAACCGTACTTTTCCTATGAGCCTGACTAAACGCCTGATACATATAGGCAGTTTGATCAATGGTCCCTGAGACGGCACTATCTCTGGTAGCAAATTCAAATTTTTTATTTTCCCCAAGGCTCAAGGGAACGGATACCTTCATATGAGAAAAGATCCTTGGCTTCTGATCGTACTTACCCCAGCTATTCAGATGCTTCTCTTCTTTCCCATGTCTCATAATCACATAGGTTTTTACGTAAGATTTATCTTTATAGAAATGAAATCTTACGGTGTAATCCATTAACCGATTACCTGATGTATCCTTAAATGACCCCATCGCCTTGACAACCGCTCTTACTGGCCCATTTTCTTCGATCACCGCTGTTGAATCAGAATCATTTTTTGAATCATACTGTTTGCCTGCCGTTAAGGTATGGGTTGTTCCATCTGATAATGTGTAGGTGTTGTTATCATAACCCAGCATAGACAAGCCCCCTGAATTATTAGTGAGGACAAGTTTTTTGCCATTAACCACAACGTCATCAAATAGATTGAAATTCTTTTTTCTTAACTTAAATTTTGCCAGGCCTGTATCTACATCGATATAATCACCATAATCAGCAGCCAGGCCAGATCCTTCCGAATTGCCAACTCCTTTTACAAGGTTTATGGTTGTTTGGTTTCCTTGAGGGATGTTTATCTGCGTATCTATTAACACCCACTTGATGTTCCCGTTTGGCCAATAGGCAAGTGGTCTAAACTGCTGTAGATTCACACCACCCAACCCTAATTGAGAGATATCGGTGATCCCTGAATCTTCTGTCAAGGCAATGCCTACTGTCAAGGGCTCACTAAGCCTCTCTATTCCTGGCATATTACGTGATTTACCTGTCTGGATATAGTAATCAGTATCTCTTGTCAATGCTTCATGAGCAATAATTGGAACATTAAAGTCAAGTGTAGTATTATCGCCTTCAGTATCATCACCTTCAGTATCATCACCTTCAGTATCATCACCTTCAGTATCATGAGAAATGGTAAATAATATGGTAAGTCTGGTGTAATTCCAATTCTTATCGTAAGACAGGGTATCCAGGTAGTACTGACCATTTTCGTATTGAGTGGTATCAACTACTACATCATAGGGCGGAGTTTTGTCTATCTTGATCGACTTTGAAGTCTCTCCCGCCCTTGCCCAGTGAAATTCTACCCTTTCAATGCCTGACGCATCTGAGGTTATGGCTTCTATATCTAGAATTCCGCTTTTCGTATCACCATTTTGTACCCCGGAGATTTCCAAGCTGGGAGGCTCGGATTCGATAGTTCCCAGGATCTTGCCGGCACCAAGATCCATCGCTTTATATCCAACAGCATCAAAATAGGTACTATTAGCCGAATCCCTCATGATTGAATTTTCTGATGGCCGAAAGAGACCTGCATCACAATAACGTGCTCCTTCGTAGGGAGGAGTGGAAATCAAATCCGACCACTTCTCATTCGTAGGTTTATCATGAATGTTCAATGTGCGTTTACTGAGGCCATCGCATTTCCAGGCAGTAGCTGGAGTATAATATTCATCATCGAGTTTTCCAATAACATGTCCAAGTTCATGAGCAAGAACAACATAACTGCTGGAGTATTTATAAAGCTCCGCTAATGCCTGGCCACAACTTTCCTGGCCGTCATAATTGTGCAGGATAACCAGGATGTCATAAGGAGTTTGAGCAGCGAGAGAATCAATCGTCGCTCTATCCAGGTCCTTGCCCGATACTGGAGAAGTGGCATCTATACACCAAACATTAAACAATGTTACGTTATCGCTAAACCAATTAACAGTAAACATTTTACCGATATTTTGATACACTTTAGATCTATATGATGTGTAAATCTCTTTTGACGAGAAGCCTGAGCCTATAATGGCTAAGTCAATGTGTGTGGAAGGGTCCCCCTGGTCAATTAGTTTAGTAACTGTGCTGCTCCCCTGGGACTTATCCCAACAAGCAAACAGGGCAAACGTAAAAACGAAGAAAAAAATAATACACAGATAAAATTTAGACCTACAAAACATGATGTTCTCCTAGCAAGGTAACTAAATGAGTGTAATTTGTATTTTTTTATTGCCTATTTATATATTATTGCTTTAGGACTGTTTTAAAATTATTCTATAGTTTTAGAATTTATATTTTTGCACTTTTTTCAAGTAATTGAAATATAAATAGTTTGATAATTTACTCCAGTCATTCCCGCGAAAGCGGGAATCCAGCAATATCAATGCTTCTGGCTTCCCGCTTTCGCGGGAATGACGAAAAGTGCAAAAGTATAGTTAGAATAAAAAAACGCAATATTGAAGTAATTTTTCTTAAGTATACTATACTAATCACATAAAAATCAAGTATAATCTTAGCTGTCAGCTACTTTTTGTATGACACTGATTTATAAAGTAATACCGGCAGTTCGTATGATATCCAATCGTAATGGTGGGCTCTTTTGTTTTTAACCGGAACAATCCGCTAATGATGTTTTTGACCTTACTCTGGCTATAACTTTTTCCAGATCGTAAAAAATTCCTTTTGAAAAGAGGTAGAGATATAAAACATAAAATGTCGCACCAGCTACTATATATATGCACATACTGAGAATAGACATGGTATCTTTAAAAAACGCTATTTTTATCAGCCTGATCAAGGCGGACATGAGGAGTGATCCGATGAGAGGTATGCTGACTGTCCCAAAAAACCTGCTGAAAGAGAGGTCTATCTCTTTTAAAACATGATAAAGGAGGTAGGTAAATCCCAGTGGGTAGGTAATCATCCAGGAGAGAGCAACTGCAAAGAGGCCATATTTGATAGCAGCAAGGAAACCCAAAGGCAACAGTGTGGCGCAAAGCACTGAATAGATGAATAACTGCCTGGTTTTTCCCATGGCTTTCATGATAGTAAGCGATACGCCGGTGTATGAATAAAAGATTCCCAAAAGGCAGAACACTCGAAAAATGGATAAAATGGGAAGCCATTTTGGTGTCAACACAATTATAATCATTTCTTCGGAAATTGAAAACATCCCAAGCAGGATAGGCATGGAAAAGACGGAAATAAAATAGCTGAGTTTTAAGAAGTAATTCCGTAATTCAGCCACGTTGCCTTGAAGCATGGTAAATACCGGATAAGTGACCTTATTAACGATTACGATGACCTTATCAATAGCAATCCTGGAGATATCCATGGCAACTCCATAGTAACCCAGGGATTTCTTACCAAGAAATTTTCCAATAATAATCGAATCACTTTTCTGGTAAGTATAATTAAGGAGATGATGTCCAGTTATGGGGACTCCGAATCTTAATAGGTTATAGGCTCTTGAAAAACTAAAATCAAGGCGCGGTTTCCAGTGGCAAAAGTAGAGAATAAGAATGCAGGAAGATAAGTTCTGCATCAGAGAGCATATAACCAGACTCCATACGCCATATCCTTTGATGGCCATTACTAAGCTCACTGCATTGCTGAAAATAACCGATACAAACTCAGCAGACGATATTTTCTTAAATTCAAGATTTCTGGCCAAAAGGCTATTCGGTATTCCTTTGATGGCCATGAGAATAGTCCCAATATTTAATACCCGGATTATGGTTACCAGCTCATCATTACCGAAGAACCGGGCAAGTCCTTTGGCTAAAAACCAAGTGGCGATGCACAGGCCAAATCCGAAAGTTGATGAAAACCAGAATGCGCAATTGATATCCTCATCAGTCAGATTTTTTCTTTGGATAACCGCTTCGCCCATGCAAAGATCGTAAACGATCATGATGACCGCCTCATAGAGCATGGCCATATTCATTAACCCGAAATCGTTCGGAGAGAGCATCCGGAACCAGGCAAGCGTCACCAGCCATGCAAAAATCTGCCCCAGGAACTTGGCGCTCCCGATCCAAACTACACTTTTAACTGCTCTTTCAGCTAGATCTTGCATAAAAAAATTTATACCCCCATCCCCTGAAAGCATCTATTGTCACCTAAAATGTACGTCTGCCGGGCATCTATGAATGTCCTGTGCCAAAGCTCCAAAGTTATCAGTGAGATGATTGCTGCCTCTGATCCCGATGCATAATCAGTACGGTCTGCCAGAAAGTCTTCGACCATTTTCGTCATGAATTTCCTGTTAAAATAGCCACGATCCAGAGTCCGATGATCCAGGAGTATGTCCCGCACATAATGGGGAAACTTTTTGATAAGCCACTCCTTCATTGGCATGGCAAAACCCTGTTTTTTCTTTTTCAAGGTGTATTCAGGAAGCAGGGGGCGCAGAGCCTCCTTCATGATATATTTCCCATCGCTGCCTCTGATCTTTAAATGCGTTGGCAGTGCGAGAACAAATTCTATAAGCTCAACATCATGAAAAGGGCTTACCGCATTGAGACCGTGAGCCATAGTCATCCGCTCAACCTTAACCATGAGATCATCCGGAGCATAGGAAACCATATCGAAATAGAGAATTTTGTTAAGAAGATCCTGGTCTGCAACATTTCTGTAGATAGACCTTGCCAGGGAAAGAGGACTATGGTGTGCATTGATCCTGAGCAGCTCGGTACCGTAGAGACATGGTTTGAGCAATTCAGGAATTGGCATATCCAGAATTATGCGCTGTTCATCGAGCGGAAATGCCTCCCGGTAGAGAGTTCTCTTGATCCTGTCCTGGATAGAGTTGCTGCCTGCCGACAGGGTTAAACCCCTTATCAGCCGGTTCAGGCCCTTGTGCCTGAGAATACGGCGTATGAAGCAATCCTGTTTTAGGCTGTTGAGTGCTTTAAATTGATGACCTGATCCCCCTAGAAGTTGGTCTGGGAAGTCGCCGGTCAAAACATCCCTCACCTGCTCCATAGCGAGTCTGGCTGCAAAATAGGAAGGTATGGCCGAGGTGTCAGCAAAGGGTGCATCGTGGTGCCAGACGAGTCTTTCCAGCAGCGAGTGAAAGTTTTTATCAAATTCAACGAAAACGGTATGGTGATCAAGGCCGAAATGGTCAGCTACTACCTTTGCATCGTTCATTTCGTTATACTGTTCTTCTTTAAATCCTGCGGTAAATACCTTGAAAGGCTTCCCTTTCAACGCATACATGGCTGCAGCGACTCCACTGGAATCAAGTCCGCCACTGAGGAAAGATCCGGCATCCGGATATTTCCTTAATCGCCGTGAAACCGCACTTTTGAAGATCTCAAGAAATTTTTCACGATAATGGCTTTCCGGCTTATCCTGTCCGTCCAGTTTGTATCTGATTTCCCAGTATGATTTCTCGCAGATATTCCCATCCTTGTAGATAAGCGTATGTCCTGGCTTGACCTGATAAATTGATTCAAAGAGGGTATCCGGGTTGGGAACATATCCATAGGAGAGGAAATGGTTCAAGCCCTGTAAATTGACTGCTTTTTCGTACTGATCACAGGTAAGAATAGCCTTAATCTCTGAGGCGAATATCAGGGCATTTTTCAATCTGGAATAAAAAAGCGGTCTATAGCCCACCCGGTCTCTTATGAGTAATAGCTTATGGACAGCCTCATCCCAGATGGCAATAGCGTATGAACCATCAATTTTATCTACAAAATCATCTCCATATCTGCGGTATAATCTCAAGATAATTTCAACATTTGAAACAGAGCAGACATCCAGGCTCTCATCATGGACGTTAAAGATTTCACCGTCTATGGCAATCAAGAGCCCTTGTGAATCATCACAAACCAAGTTTTTGAAATCGTTAGTTGATTCCCGATGTCTGATACCAAAAGCGCCGCGTTTTTCCAGGGGCCGTATGGTGTAAAATGGTCCGCGATGGTGCATTGCAGTAAGCATCTGGGAAATCAACTCGCCGCTCATGCCTGGTGTACCAGTCCAATAGGTAATGCCAGCTATTCCACCCATGATTTAACTCAACATCCTTTGAATAACTCGTTTTGATGTATCTATGGTCATGGTTGCCATTGAAATAAGGAATGGCAAGGGATCATCTTTACTCCAAATTGCGTAATTCAGGCTCCCGTTCAGCTTACTAAGCGTATTTATGAGTTTTTCTCTATCTGTTAATAGTGCATTGGCGAAATACTGAATGAAAGTGTCTTCTGCGATCCAGGTAGTTCGCTGAAACTTGAAAGGAGAGACATACGTGCTTTGGCCAATGAGATCATGGTAGGCTATCAATGGGAGGTTTATCCCAAAACTTCTGCTGAGCCGATGCTGGTCCCAGCATCGTGGATTTATTTCGATCATATAATAGATTCCTGTAGCAGGATCTCTTTTATACTCTATTTCAGATATACCGGTAAATCTGATAAATTTTAATAAACGTTTACTGCACTCAGTGATTTCATGATTAAGAGCGCTTTGAACTACGATACCGGTACCAAATTTTTCCGGTTTTTGTACTCTTTTTCGAGTATTAAAAGAAACGAGGATATTCGAATCTGTATCGCAGTAGGAACAAAAGGTGTAAATATCATCATCCTCACCCTCGATGTATTCCTGTACGAGTACAGGAGGATGAAGATGCTTGAATTTGTTATACTCCTCCAAGAGCGTTTTCTCGGATGGAGCAAAAATTGCCTTTCTTTTAATAATTTCCCAAATTTTATCTTTTCTCCAGTCAGCCGCACGAAGAGGTTTCATGATAACTGGATATTCAATTTTGGGGCTCAGTTTCCGTAATTCATTTTCCCCGTTCACCAAATAGGTTTTGGGTATAAGAACATTGCATTTACTGGCAGCTTCAGATAATTTCCACTTATCGAGTACTATATCGAGCGTATCCTTTACCGGTAGAGCAATGGTAAAATAAGGTGCGAGCTTTTCCCTGTAGTTATTTAAGAAAATAATATCATGGTCTCTTGTGGGGAAGATTACCGGCTTTTGCGGTTCTTTTTTGGCAAGTACTAAAAGAAATTTATATAACTTTTCCGGTTCGGTCAGCGAATCCGGTGAATAATAAAAATTAACGTGCCTGCTGTAGTTACCGCATATCCATTTCTTAGATCCTAGCCCATAGACTCTTATACCCGTCCCGACAAAGGATCTCGCTATACCAAGCCCCGTATACGATAAATTAAGTATGAATACCGATGGAGTTTTCTCAGGCTTTATGTTCATGTTCGGCTTTATGTTCATAGCTAATTTTGGATTCAATTCTCTGTTTTCCTCTTCGTACGAGATTATGCATACAGGTTAATAACCTGTATGCATTCTCCTTATGGGAACATTTGGAAATCCTTATTTCTAATAAATCCCGTGAATAGTTCTCCCACATCTCTTTATAGCCAGCACCCTGACTCCCTACTTTGAGGAAATCATATTCCTTGTAACCTTCCTTAATTGCCTCCTCTATGCAATAGCTGTGTAACAGCAATCCAAGCCTTATGTGCTTATTTTCATGAGGAATAAGCCCTGCCTGGAAAAAATGAATCTTGTTATCATAGGCAAAGTTATAATTAACGGCTACAGGACGGCCATCCAGTTGTAAAAAACTCAGCTTCAGGCAGCCATTATTGAATACCAGAGGGAGCAGTTTCTTATGAAAAGCTTTCCATTTTTGACTGGAAAAAGCCCCTGATTGCCCTTTACTTTGCCATCTGTGCTGATGTAAGGCTTCCAGGTGATCGAATGTCTTCAATAGCTCATCTTCGCTTTGAACCAAATGATACGTTCCATTTAGTTTGTTAAATTCTTTTCTCCCTCTGATAATCTTGTAGCGTAAACTTCCGTGAATAGATTGAAGATATTCATCCCAGGTATCCGGGAGCTTGATTAAAATACTCGGAGCGCGTTTGGTAATCTGAAAATGGAATCCGCAAGTTCGGGCAGCATCTTCGAGTAATTTGGGAGTAGGAGATTCTGATGAAATATTTTCTAAAATGATCTCATCCCAATTCTGGAGATTCGATATCCATTTTATGAATGCCTCGATAAACTCTTTCTCTCTTCCCTGCAAAATAATAAGATTGAGATAATCAGAAACTACGTTTCTTCCGGTGGTTCTTCCAGAACCAAGCAGGCATAGGGTTCTATAGCTCAATACCTTGAAATATCTTGTAGTAACCTTTGGAATCGAAAAAGGGGTTATCCCGATAATTTCCTCACCCTCAGATCCGACAATAACAACAAGCTCCCTCTCATTGCCATAGATGTCCCACCAGGTGTGCAACCATTCCCATGTTTGAGTTATGGCCCTGTCTGAGCTTCTCTGAACGAGGGTGTCCCACGCAGGGTGGAGGCTTTTAAATTCGTCAGGATTTTTAATGATTCGAAAGTTCAATGTACCAGAATGTGATATTTTACTATCTATTAGTGTAATTTTAGTAACTATTCAGGTTCATAGGGGCGAAGGCAGCGACTGCGCCTAAGAATAGGCACAAAGTTGTCTTGCCTATTTGCTGCTTAACTTCTTTCTTTGTGCCTTTGGCCCTCTGTGCCTACCTGAGTAGTAACGAATTTTAAAAGATAATGAGTTACTTATGGGTTCCTAAGAGAATTTTCCCGTCCCTTACAAGGGTAAAGCCTGCATTTGGCATTCGATCAAGTCCACCCAAAACGCACAATGCATTTTTATATCCTTGTTCTTCTAATAAGAGTGCTGCACGAGCGCTCTGTACTTCACCTGCTCACCTGCAATAGAATAGAATTTTTCGATCCTTTGGGTAGTTTAATTCGACTTTTTCCAATATTTCATAAGGGATGTTAATAGCTCCAAGAATATGCCTCGATTTATAATAAGATGCCCCATCAACTGAAATCAAGATAGCCTTCCCTGATTTGTAAATATTAAATGCTTCTTGTATACCAATCCGTTTAGCATTTTTTGTCTCTTCTCGAAACTTAAGGATTTCTTCATCAAAGTTTCTTTCTTCTTCAGCTATCCCGATTGGAGTAAAGGAATAAAAAAATAATAAGACAAGGATAAGAATTGGAATAATTCTTCTCATGTTATCTAAATCTCCTATTAAGCTCAAAGACAATCCTTTCACCTAGAGAATCAAGGATAGTTCCCAGGGACCCCACCGATCAAGCGCAAACAGTTCAGTATGGTAATTATTTGAACCGAGCTTTGTCGTTACTGCGTAGTTAAAGTGCAGCTTGTCTAATATTGCAAACATATCGGGACTATATTGGGGCTCTTTGCCAAAGGGGTAAGCAAAGCCGGTAACCTGCTTACCTATCCTTCCCTCAATTGTCTGTCTTGATTGCAGGATTTCCTCTTCGACCGTGGTAAGCGGGATTCTGGTAAGTATCGGATGACTGACAGTGTGGGCACCAAATGAAATTTTCTGTTCCGACATTTCCTTAATCTCGTCCCAGCTTAACATTAAGTCGTCGAGTTCCTTGAGGTCATTGACTGCAAGTTCCGTGCATAATCTATCGAGTAACTGAAGCCGCTGTGTATCAGGACAATTTTTGATATACGTCATTACCTTCTCAGAGGCAGCAAACTTTTCCTGTCTTGTTTGCAAAGGAAAGGTAACCTGCTGACCAGAGGAGATCGGCTGATCTAGGGAAAGTCTCAGATGCGTTTTATCTGTTTTCATAAATAGATAGCGTAGTTTTATAAACCAGGGTGCGGTTTTGTTCTCAATGGAGCCAGTGGTTAAAAAAATCGTAGCTGGCACCTTATATTTTTTCAGGATCGGATAGGCATTTTTATAGTTATCTTTGAACCCATCATCAAAAGTGATTGCCACGCAACCACGAAGGTGCTCTCTTTTTTTGACTCTCTCTACGATTTCATCCAGGGGCATAACCTTATAATTTTTAGCAAGGTGAGCAATTTGCCTTTCGAAAAGATCAATTGATGTTTCCGGATAAAAACCATTAGGCTGAGCTGTTACCATATGGTATGGCAACACATAGAATTTATTAAATATGCAATTCAAATGGTAAAGTTTAGTTTTAAACAAAAACTGCTTCAGTACATTCTTCATTCGCGTTCTCCATCTTCTGGAGTAATTTTTTAATATTTTGCTGCCAGACAAAGTGCTCCATGGCTTTTACTTTTGCTGCATTACTTACCTATACATCTTTGCATATTTTTACCATGTCATCAATTCTTTCATTTCCGCTCTTAATACTACCTTGTCGTTTGGTTTCAGACTTGTCTGGGTTAGGTTTTATTGCTGTAAGAAATATTCCACTTATAATAAGGTCTTCTTCTGGCATATTTCTAAAATTGGCTATAAGTTTCGAACGGATTTTGTTGATAAGAGAGATTGTAGACTCAAAATAATCAATACCCAATTCGATATTTTTTTTGTGAGGAAATATCTCGCTATTTTCTCCTAAGATACGTATTATATATATATCTGCACAATATTTTAATTCATATAATTTATTTTTATAGTAATTAATCAACTTCCTATTTGGTTTTCCTGAATTTATTGTCATTAATCTATAGATAGGGTCATGAATGGTGAGGAATGTAAGAGGATGCATTCCTTGGGCAGTAAAAATTTTATGATCCCTAAAGTCTATTTTATGGATCATATAGCCACCTGGAGTCAATAGGTTGTCCATAACAGAAAACGCAGCATCACTATCATATAAATGCTCTAAAACAGCTCTGGAAACAATAAAATCGAAAGAGCTTGGATTAAATAACTTTTCTGCTTCTTCTATTCCCTTTCCGTAAATATACTTTAATTTTTCGGGATTAATTTCGATACCATTACTTAGATTGATGGCATCATCAAACCGTTGTTTTGAGTCATTATCTAAATTTTTTCTCATAGCCTGATAAATCTTATATTGATGCTCAGGGTCACGCTTTGAATAGAATTTATCAAGACAAACTACTTCCAAAGCTCCTGCTATCAAAAATTTTAATGCAACACCAAAATTATCTCCGGAACCAATTTCTAAAATCTTTTTGTTTCTAATCACTTGGGTTGGAATATGGGAATACTTCAAATAATCGTTAAAGACACTGTTTATGTAATCCAAACTTTCTGATAAAGGTATTTTACTATGGGTAGAACCACAAGATGATTCAACTTTACCAGAATTGAACTGTTTCTTAAGCTGCCAGTTATCATAAATATGATAAGTAATAATCATAGCCTTGGATCTCTTTGCGAACTTTTTCACTTGCGGTATCATTTTGAACTCCTCTGGTATAGCAACACATAGAATTTATTGAATATGCAATTCAAATGGTAAAGTTTATAGTGCCGGACATCAAAGAGTAGAATAAATTTTTCATTCCCAATAAGTTACATTTTTTCTCAAGATAAATCATTGTCCTCCTGAGCACTCTCAAGCTCATCATCAATAGCCAAATCAGCATCCCA
>Ga0307378_10002848_pt1 | contig 25832 bp, 28 predicted proteins | sample UN1MG_FD_202238 | JGI IMG/M metagenome (GOLD analysis project Ga0307378, IMG submission 202238) | Soil microbial communities from Risofladan, Vaasa, Finland - UN-1 | ecosystem: Environmental > Terrestrial > Soil > Coastal area > Acid sulfate soil | place: Finland: Risofladan, Vaasa | collected...
TGCTAGTTTGAAACTCGCTTCTTTGACTCTCATTCATATACATTGTGGTTTCTAGTTTTCCTATTTCGTTTGTGATTTCTGATTTTTCTCTTATAAGTTTATCAATAAGATCTTTATGCTTTCTTTCAAAATCACGTTGACTTTCATTTGATATATCAACATCTTTTTGGTATGCTTCATTCAATGATGCTTTTGCTTTAAGAGCTTCGGTCGAAACTTCAGCTTCTTTTTGTGAAGCCTGAGAACATACCTGATTTATTTTGTTTTCTCTTTGCTCAGATGTTGAATCTAGAGTTCGTAGAAGTGATGCTATTGATGTTGTGATAGCTTCCATATTATGATCTTGTTGTTTTAATTCCTCTAAACGTGTATTCCAATTTTCAAGAATCATATCACAACTTTCAATAGATTTCTTATGACCTTTAATGGCTTCCTTTTTATCAAGCTCATATTGTGCCATTGCTTGATTCGTAAGATTAATTGCTCTGACAACCTCTTCTAAGATTCCATTCTCTACTTGGATTTTTGTATATATGCCGTCTCTATTTGATACAGTTTCTTTTAATAGCTCGTCAGCTCTTTTATAATAGTCGCCATAAATATCAAGGTCAAGAATCTTTCTAAAGATTTCCTTTTTATCAGAATCTATTAAGTCTGTAAAGAAGTCTTTTACTTTTTGGCCAAACATTAAAGTGTTCATGAATGACTTTTTAGGACATAGAATTTTTTCAATTTCAGGAAGAACTTCCTTTTGTCCTTTTTTAATATCAACACCATTCTTATTTAATATGACTGTGTTGCCGCCATATTTGCTATATTTATGGTATCGGTTTACTGTATAGACATCTTCATTCGAAGTAAAGTTTACCCACGTATGACAATTTTTCCCAATGCGGTTGTTAACCACATCGTCTCCTTTTGCTTTCTTGCTGGTTTCTCCATAACAGGTGAATGGAATAGCATCAAGAGCCATTGTCTTTCCAATACCATTTGGTCCTCTCATTAATATTAAAGAGTTGTTTTCAAAACTCAAAACCATTGGATCGATGTATGGTCCAAAGTTTTTCATTCCTACTTCTTGAAAAGTTATATCTCTCATTATTTTATAAAACTCCTTTTTCTTAACACTTCATATCATGATAACCACATCCCTCTATTTTATGAATTTCTTTATGACAATCTTTACATACAGTGATCACTTTGTCTATATCTGCACTTTCAAGAGGTTCCCATTTAATACCTTCTATATGATGGCAGTGCAAAGGAGAATTAAGATCTATTTTATGTTTATTACATCTCTGACAAATGTAGTTATCAAATTCAAGTCTCATTTCTCTAAGTTCTGGCTGAACTTCTCTTGAGTAATCAGGTGTATAGTCTTTTGGGTATACGCTTCTATTAAAAACTTGACATTTTTGTTTACATTCTTCAGAACAATATATTCTACACTCTCCATCTGAAGTCCCTTTTAATGCACGAACACGATTTCTTACAACATTTATATCAGGAATAAATCTTATTTTACATAAAGTACATATAACTGTTAATACATTTTTATCTTTTATATCTCTTTTTGGATTTTCTTCTGATATAAGTTGGTCTGCATATGTATCATATAAAGGAATATTATTATCTGTATAATTCTTTTTCCAATAACTATGATTTTTTTCGCCTGATACAGATTTACTTATTTTATTTTTAGTTTTTATTGAAAATTTTTTTCCATAATTTGAATGTTTTTTCCCTTTTTTTGCTATACTCATTTTTATTTTAGTTTTAGATGATAATTTATGACCTTTAAGGGATCTTGATATTTTTTGTTTATGTTCTTCTGAAAGTATATTTCCTTTATTTTTTTTACCTATATCTTTTTTTATTTTTTCACATAGAGAGATATTTTTATTACAACAAAATTTACCATTTTTAAATTGATATTTTGCTTCATACCCGCACCCATAATCACATAATGGCATAAGATTATTCCTCACAGCTTTCAATAATTTCGATCCCGTGTTTTAAATACAGGTCATGGTTTTTCTCTGGTATTTCTTTTATCTCCAAGAATTTATCCAGTTTATCTTTTTGAGACATTGAACTTGTGATACCACGATTGGTAATATCGACTTCTCTTTTATCAATGATTAAGAAATCATCTTTAATATCATCTAAATCGACAGCTTCACTCTGAATGATCTTAACATGATTGCCGTCTCGTTTTGCTTCCCGAGCTGCTTCAAAGACTTCATCCTTGTTTTCTGCTGTAAGAGAAAGTTCAATGTGTTTTCTGTATTGAGTTGTTGGAATACTCTGGACATCAAGTGTGTCGGTATCAACAACTAGAAATCTTTTTTCATCTCCCTTTTCGCCCCAGTCTAATTGAATTGGAGAACCAACATAATATAATTTTATATCGCTTTGAATTATTTCCTGAGGTTTATGATAATGACCCAGAAGGACTAACTCATATTTACCACGAAGATCGCTCAATGATATATCTGATGTAATACTTATCCCTGAGTTTAAAACTCCCTCATTCAATCCAAAATGAGAAATCAGAATCCTTCCTGAATTACTTTTCACTTGATTTACAATATCGTGCGAATAAGGAACAGAAACTATATTCTGATCACCAGATAACCAGTTCGTTGGACCCTCAGTTATCCATTCAACATTTTGTAATGCATCAATAGATCTTAGAGATGATATTGCGTTTACCCCTTTTCCTGATAGATCGTGGTTTCCATCAATTACCCAAAACTGTAGTTCATCATATTTTTCAAAGAAATCAAACATTAATTCCTGAGCGATTGAATAGATAATTGATTTGCTATGCATGAGATCGCCTCCTATGACAAATTTCTCTATGTCATTATCATAACAATAATCACCCATACTATATAGTGTCTCTTTTATGCTATGCAATCGCTCAGGTAAATTGCTAGTTTCTTCTACTTTGTCCTGAGCATATCTGGACAAATGAATGTCAGCTGTAAATAGAAATTTCATATAATTTCCTCACTTGATTTTTAGACTTGGCAGACTGTTCTCTCTTTCAGCAGGAACTATCTGTTCAATCGTAGGTTGATTTTTGAGGTTTTTTAATCTTATCTTTTCTCTATATTTGAGAAAATTTGGAATAGCAATTGCTGCCAAAATTCCAATAATTGCAATAACGACCATCAACTCAATCAGTGTAAATCCCTTAACTCTCCGTAACATCGCTACACACTCCTTTCACCTCTATGTCTTTTAAGCTTTCAGCTATAAAGAAGGTTTTAAGTTTTTCGTATGGGACTGCTTGTATTTGATTATTTCCTTCACCGCTTACATCCATAACGTGTAAAATATGTCCGTTATCAGTAAGTAAATCTACTATAACATCATAGATGTCTGGAAGAGTTCCGTCCCAACCATAAGTCCAAAGATTATTCTCCATCTTTAATTCTTCAATATGATCGGGAACAGCTTCTAACATGAACTCTTCAAATTTCCCTTTCCATTTTTCATCTACAATGCCACTTTTAATGTAGTTTTCAAATTCACTACCCAATGAAGGACATCGTTTTAATATTTCTTCTGGAGTCGTTTCAAAATCATCTGGTATACAAACTATAAATAAAGTTGATGAACTATTTGTGACGAAGTCAGTCTTGATTTTCATGCTTGACCTCTATCTCTTTTAATAATTCTCCTGATTTTATTTTCATCATTTTATGTAACTGTATATCAGTTATACACATTATTCTCCCATTATCTGATTCAGAGGAAAATGAATCTATAACAAAATCATGAAAATCTAAAATTTCAGTCATAGGATATATAGCAGAGGATGTAGTTCCCGGAACTGGATCATCTTGATATAAATCTCCATTGGTTCTGAGATTATTTAAAACCTCATTGAAACCTTTAATAAGTTGGTCTATATCTGGTTCTTCTTCCAACTCGTCCGTGAAGTGTAGACAACTAGGAAGTTCTAGATCTTTTCTGGTTATCACAAAGTCATTCGGTATACATACAATATAACTTGTTGATGAACTATTCGTTACGAAGTCCGATTTGATTTTCATCTTCTGGTTCCTTTAGCTTTTTGATGGTTTCAATGTCTTTATCGGAAAGACCTACATAATAAGTTCCTTCCGATCCACCAACATCCATGTTTTTAATAATGCATCCTCTTGCGTCAAGGGCTTCATGTATTGTATTGGTTACTTGGTAATCCTCACCCCAAGAGTCCATATAATTATGTGCTTTGAAATCTGAAAGTTCGTTTTGTATGGCTTCAAGAAGTTCATCCATATCTCTTTCTTGACCTTGACCGTAGTCTTTCCAGCTATCATGTTTCAATAGATAGTCCATATCAATCATAAGGTCTTCTGGAATATAGCATAGATAAACAGTTGTTGAACTATTTGTTACAAAGTCAGTCTTGATTTTCACGGTTTTTCTGTATCCTTTCTTGGAGTTTTTCTGCTAATTCATCACACGCTGATTTGTATGTAAATGATTTTGTGCAAGTAGCTCTGACAATACATTCAGCACATGGATTGTCATCCCCAAGTAATATTTGAATAGTTTTTTCCCAAGTTGATTGCTCTTTAAGAGTGGTCATAATGTACATTATCCCTATTGATTCCTATTTCATCCAGGAACCATAACATATCAAAATTGTCCATGCTAGTATCTCCAATTATCTTTTTATCATCCTCAGTGATTTTCCATGCTTGGTTCCAATCATTAAATAGATATTGCGGTTTGCCGGATAGAGCATGACTTGCTTCAATATGGTTGTGAATTAACAGTCTTTGCTCTTCTGTTATTCGATCTAAGAAAATGTAAAAGCTAGCACTTGAACTGTTGGTTACAAAATCTATTTTTATTTTCATTGTATTTACCTTCGAGATTCATGAAATCTCCATGAGAAATTTTTGGAGCTGCCTCCATCTCTTAATATATAATCATAAACAGTGCCAATTACTGTTCCTTGTTCATCACCAAAAACACATTCCTCGCTTTCACCCGGAGCAAATTCAATATTTCTCCTTGCAGCAGATTCAAGAAATGGACCAGGTTGATATCTCGGATCATCATTATACCAGTCGTATTGTTCTTTAAATTCGCTGAGTAGATGTATGTTTTCTAATGCAAAGTCGACGAGAGTTCTTGGTTCGTTTGATGTGTTATAAATCATATATGCAGTTGAACTACTGTTCGTTACAAAATCAATTTTTATCTTCATTTCAAATTCCTTCGATTATATCCATTGCTGTATTTTCATCGGTTGTTTTCAATTCGTTATTCGCAAATACCAAATATTGAATTGGCCATCCTTTCTTATCGTAGAACTTTTTGCGTGTGTAAAATGATCTACTAATTTCACGACAACCATAGTCAACCATATCAATAATGATTGGAGTCTTTTTTCCATCTTTATTTCTTATGATTCTGCCAGTTAATTGCTCAATATTTGAAATGGGAGAAGTTATAATAACACAATCTTTCCAAGGAGCATCCACACCATCTCTACATTTTCCGGGAGTTGTGAAAGTAACCTTAAAATCTAATTGACTTACCTTTGCTGACCCACAAAATTTTGACTTACTATGTGAATCAACTGAGTCATATAAATGATCAATTAATTTAATTCTTTCAACCATACAGAGTAGATGGCGACTATCTTTTAATCGCCTCAATAAACCCCCCATTGCCTCTAAAAACGGTTTACTCTTGAGCATTAGATTGAGGTATCTGGAACGTTGGAAATCGCCGGCCCACCGTATATACTTCGTCCTAGCAGGCGTATCTATTTCATAATCCAAAAGCAAAACACTGACCCGAGACTCCATTGTTCCTTCGGTGTCTTCATCTAAAAATATCCTACCTAAATGATATTCAATTATATCCCCATTTCCATCGTATCTATATGGAGTTGCGCTTAGTCCATAAGTATATTTTGATGGCATATGAATTGAACATTCTGAAAATGTAGGAGCTCCAACTGATGTATGAACTTCATCAGCAATGAAGATTCCAATTTTTGCATCATTTAATGCAATTAAGAAATCTTGTCTATTTCGTTTCAACAGAGATACAAATGTTTGGGTTGTGCTAATGATTATTGGTTTTTGTAAATGCTCTTCAAATTTAGCAGAAGTTAATCTTGCAATATCATCATCCTGTAAATTTGTAAAGTCCAAGAATCTTTGTTTCCACTGATCTGCTAATGCATCTCTATGAACTAAAATAAATGATTTCTTTTTTCTTTCAGCTATAACATAAATTGATATAACTGTTTTACCAACACCAGGTGCCAATTGAAGGATTCCATTATCGCTATTTAACATATAGTCTATTGCTCTTGTTTGAGCTTCACTTCTCGGAGTGATATTATGTTGAATGGAAATATCAGCACCTTCATGTTGATGATTTGTTAAACTTATATTTGGTATATATTTTTGAATCGGGAAGCTTCTTGGAATCAGCAGAAACTTCTCCGACTCTATATAGAAAATATTATATGTATAGTTAGATCTATCATACGACTGAGTTCTTCTGGAAAGTTCTTCTTTTATTTGGACATATGTCTCAGTATTCTCGAACGATCTGGGAATTAATATCCCAGACCGTTTTATACATTCAATCATTAAACTGGCTCATAGTTGTATGTTGCTTTCGAGTTTTCATTTTCAAATACTGTGACATAATCCATCATTACTAGGGGATACATTCTACTTAATGTACGTTCGATCTCCCAATAAATTTCAGACGACAACTTTTCTGCTGTTGGATCAAAGTCTACTGCGGTTACTCGCATATCCATTTTTTTCAAAAGATCTACTAAATCTTGATCTTTATTTTCATTTAATAATAAACAATGATCAAGATTATCAAGAAAACCGCTAACAATCGCTTTTAAATCAGAGAAATCTATAATCATATCATTCTCATTTAATTCGTGGGCTTTGACTCCAACTAAAACTGTAAAGTTGTGTCCGTGAATCGAAAAACACCTTCCTTTATGTTTACTCAGTCTGTGACCTATCGGAAGCGTAAAACGCTTTTCAATATAGTGCATTTATTTTATCTCCTCGTATTGTTTTAATACATATGGGTCTATATTTTTGTGCATTACTAACAACTCATCTTTCTCTTTATTTAGTTCAGATGTATCTGTATCAAGAGTTAGTAACTTCTTAATTCTATATTTATTGAGTATTTCCTCAACGTATTTTTTTTCTATACCACTTTCTCTTTCGATATAGTCAATTGAAGTTTCAATATCATATCCTGTTTTAAGACATTCGGTTAAAGGAGGTTTGATCATAGCAAGGGTATTCATCAATTCGATTTCTTCATTAACTTTTGAAATCTTATCCTTTAACATTTCATCATTCATTGTCCAAAACATATTATATGTATTAAGCAACATATCGTCAATAGATGCTACATAAACTTTTCTATTTACGTCAACAACTGTTATTTCAAAAGAGATAGATCCTTTAATTACTTCTTTGAGCCTTCTTTCAAAGTCTTTAAATATTTTATCTCTGTTTCTCTCCCTCAAGACTTGGAATACAATATTTGTATCATGAACTGACAGGTCTGTAAACCCAACCAATCCTGCATCCAATTCCTTTGAAAATTTATTCAAAAATGATTCAAACCTCTTTCCCGGAGGCCATGATTTTAATGTTACAGTATTATTTCTGGGATTTGATTCGATTATTCCTTCGACTTCAATTTTTGCTTTACCTGTTGTTAGTAGTTGTTCGAGATCTGAATTTGGTGATAAAATTTTACAATCAGTTAATGGCGCGATTGTTGGTTTTGTTTTTCTGTGTCCTAATAACCACATTAATCTTTTATGTAGATCAGAAATAGAAAAACAAGGGATGTATGTTTTATAACCAAATCCTATTCCTTGTGTATATTCATTTCCCATTAAACAAATAGGAAACATAGTCGGTAACCAAAGAGGTTCAATATCATTTAATTCAGTATCGACCTTTGGAGCATATTTGATATAATTAAATGCTAAACTTATGGTGTTTGGATGGAGTCTACATTCAGTATATCTTGGAGCTGCTGCTCCGACTGATTCTACCCCAACATTTGATCCAAAGTTTCCTTGCCCTATCAAGAATCCTTGTTTTACCATCTGGACAATCGTTCCATAACATTCTCCATGTGGATGAAAATGCCCAGTTGTATATGAATCAATTTGCCTTGACTTTGCTAATTTAGCTTTAGCGATTGTATATGCTGAAACCAACACTCGCCTTTCTACCGGTTTTAGCCCATCAAGGTCTAGTGGAAAGTTTCTATAATTTGAATATTCTCCATAGTCTTTATAAAGCTTTGGTAAGATTTGATCCATGATTGTTTAAGTCCATCCTCATTAGTGGAAATTTTGGTCTACCCATTGCTAATGTGGCATCGTCTATCAACTCTCCCTGTTTGATTTTTAGAGGATCGAAAAACTCATTTCCGAAAGATGACGCAACAACCCTACCCACTTGAAGATCAAACATATAAGTATAATCAGTCAAGTAACTATCCTGCCAGGGCCATGGCCATTTGTGTCCATCCTGACGAACAATTCCTGTTGGGTCACTTCTTAGAAACTCTAAAACCTTTTCTTCAAACATAATTGGGTTTACTTGAGTTATAATATCACATGGAATTATATCTGGAAATGAATCATGAGTAACACTTCCTATCCATCTGGCATCAGGTCCGGTTCCAATATAAAAATCTCCGCGTGTCATTTCAGTTCTCCTACTTCATTTTGTCAAGTATAGTTATGAAACTAGGAACGTCACCATTTTCTATGATCTTTAAACCTTCATAGGGGTCTAATAATCTTCGCCTGAGTTCATTCTCAGCTCCATCAACTGCATCAATCCACTCTGATATTTGAGTATAACTGATTTTGGTTTTTAAAATAAGCCTTCCAACTAATTCGCAAATTGCATAATTCAAATCGCCTTTTGCGTTTATAGTTTCAGATAGATGTTGAATTGCTATATCAAATTTCGGTCTATCCTTCTCTAAAATATATGGCATTGTTATTTACCTCTCTTTAGATTGCAACGTCTAGCTTTACCTTTCGCATCATTTAATATCTTTCGTTTTTTTGCTTTGCCCCACTTGCATCTGAAGTTGCTATCATCATCAATAAACATTTCTGGGCATGATGGGCAATCTTTAGTTATCACTTTTGTCAGCACTATTTCCTCCTTTTAGTTCCACACCAATATATTCCTTTACCGCTATTTACTTTACGTTGGTGTTCTTCCCAATAATTGTTCCAAGCAGTTTTAATTTTATTCCAAATTGTCATTTCTTTTTCCTTTTCATCATATCAGAACACCATCCCCAATCTTTTATATGTGGTGGTAGGTCTAAAGAAGTCCAAGTCGGTCTCTCTGGATTCTTTGAGCAACTGTGGCTCATTCTGCTAAACCTCCAGTATCTACATTCAGGACAATTTTTTCGTTTTCTACTTTTCTTTTTCATCCTGAAACTAGCCTCCTTTTATGCTCAGCACTAGAGAACAATTTAATTAATATATCAATATCTTTGCTATAAGTAACTGGCATCAGATTTCTAGTTTTTTCATCAAGCAAACATATTTTTAATTCACTTGGATCCATTTCACCAAGTCCTTTGTATCGTTGAATTGTTCGATTATCTTTTCGAGCTTTTTCAACTTCTTCTTCACTCCACAAAGGTTTAAATACCTTCTTTTCTTTTATTGCGAATAAAGGAGTTTGAGCAATATAATATTTTCCTGCTTTGACAATCTCAGGCAACAAAATAGCCATTACCATTGACATTAAGCATGCGATATGAAATCCATCAAAATCAGCATCAGTTGCGCATACGATTTTATCATATCTTAATTTCTTAAGATTGAAATGTGGTCCAACTCCAGTTCCTATTGCCATAATTAACTCAGAAACTTCCTTATTTTGAAGTATTTCTTTTTTAGTTGTAACATTGGGAATAGACTTTCCTCGCAATGGCAAGACTGCGTGTATCTTTGGATCTCTTGATTGAATAATTGACCCTCCAGCTGAATCGCCTTCAACTACATATAATTCGCCTGATCTGGTTGTACAATCTCTGAGTTTTGTAAATTTTGTAGATGCTCTTCTTCCACCAGTACCATTTGAAGTTAGTTTCTTAGAATCTAGTCTTCTTCTGTATTGTTGGAACCTCTCTAATATAGTTTCTAACTCGGGTTCATTTTTATCTCCCCACTCTTCCAGTTGTTGTCTGAGGATTTTTATAAAGTGGTCGAAATCCGTCTTCCTGTTAGTTAGTTTCTCTTTTGTTTGACCAGAGAATTTGGGTTCAATAAGACTGAGCATTAAATATGCTCTAAGACCAACCAATGTATCATTTGGTTGAAATTGATAATCTAACTTTTTGGCTCTTGATACAAAGAAGTCCCTTAACATCTCATAGAAGCAATTCAAATGAGTGCCTCCACTATCAACCGGTAATAAATTAACAGATGATATAACCCGTGGAGTTATTGGACCTTTTTCTTCATATGCAAATAATATTTTAAATGATTCTGGCTTCTTTTCAGCATATAATATCATTGGTTTAACTTCTTCATCAGAAGTTAAGCAACTATTTTTAAAATGTTGCTCTAAGTTTAAATTGAAGACCTCTTTTTTATCTTCATCAATTTTAAGGACGAATGTTATACCTTCTGGCATTTCAGCAGATGCAGTTGTCAGTCGTCTTCTTATCCTATCTAAATCCGGAGTTAATGTTTCAAAGTATTTTTTATCAGGTTTAAATTCAATTTTTGTTGCGAATGGAGATTCTCCATTGTTATTAACTGATGATTTTTTCAACTTGCTCTTTTCAAAATTATACAGAGCATGTTTCTTATTTCTATAAATCTCAATATTATAAAATTCGCTTAATGCGTTTACGGCAACGAGACCAACTCCGTGGAGTCCGGAACTGATCTCGTATGCCGATTTCTTATCTTGAAACTTTGCTCCTGAAAACAATTTAGATGAGATTGTGACAGGGGTATTATCTTCAATAGGAATACCCCTGCCATTATCTAGGACTGAGAATATATTATTTTTGCTGTCAATAATGACTGCAATAATAGTTGCATAGCCTGCCAGTGCTTCGTCTAATGCATTATCAAGAGCTTCTTCAATTAAATGAGCTGGATTATTAGTGTCTCCGACGTACATCCCAGGATTTAATTGAATATGCTCGACTTCTTTAAGGACTCTTACATCCTTAGCACTGTATGTTTTTGCCATCTTACCTCCGTTTTAAATGATAGAGGATGTACTTGATAAAACGACTGCCCGGGTCTTTCTTCCTTATGTAGTTGAGTCGTTTTTCGAGCTGATCTTTGCTCATGTTTCTTATCTTCATATCATATCCTCACTACAAAGCCCGTTTCGTTGAGCATTCTTGCAGTACCACCTTCACTTTCTTTTTGAACTGCCCATATGATTTTCTTAGGAAGTTTCTTTCTTGGGATTGCATTTATATTTTCACAACCTCCATCGGTGAAGCATAGTACTACATCAGGTTGAAGTTCTCTCGCTCTTTTAAGTCCAGGATATAAAGTTGTGCCACCCCGACCTTTGATTTTAAATTGTATATCTTTGAGCTTTTTAACATCATATTCTTTTTCAACCACAGTGTCAACTTCAAGGACAATTGTTTTAGTATGTCTGTCATTTTCGATTATATTCTTAACACCAGAGAGTCCCTCTTTAATATCATCAGTTCCCATACTTCCAGAGGTATCAATTATGATAACAATGAAGAATGTGAAGTCTCTAGTTCTACCTGGAAAGGGGGAAATCTTCGGAAGGTTTTCAAATCCTTTGTTCCCCAATTGAAATACATATGTCCTCTTCCTATTTATTTTGGTATGAGAACGTTTAAATTTACTCAATCTAGTTGCTCGAATTAATTTTCTTATGATTTGATAATACGGAGCCTTGGGAGGCAACAATGCAGATTGTATTAATTCGGCTATATGTCCAGGAATCGTGCCTCGATCTCTGTTGAAATTTTTGACTGATTCCTTTATAATATCTTGAACGTAAGAATCGACCTTTCGTGATAGTGAGCTTAGGTCAGCAACACTTGAAACATTCTCACGCCAGACGTCGTGGTTATCAAACCCACCTACACCACTAGCACCAGGACAACTATGATCTCCACCTTTCTGATTGAATTGACAATCTTTACATGGATCTTGCCCTTTGCCTTGTCCTTGTTGACCTTCACCTTTTCCTTCACCAGATTCATTTTTCTTATCTTTACCTTTTCCACTTTGGCTTTGATCTTTACCATCACCTTGCCCTTTTCCTTTTGAAAATAGAGGACAACTTTGGCCTTGTTGTGGAGATTGATTTGCTCGGTTAAGAAGTTCAAAATAATACCATTCGGTTAATTTTCCCTCAGGTAAGTTATACATTGCTGGCAATTGTGGAGGCCATGGATTTCCGGCTATTATAATTGGTTCTTTGATGTTCGCTTGCATATTAACACAACAGTCGGCCGCAACATTCCAGATTTCGGATTTCATCTTCATTCTGTTCAACATAACTTCATTGGACAAAATTCTAAGAAGCCTTGAGATATGTTTGTTCAAAAGATGCATCCCTTCATGTTCAATGATAGTTGTCAGGTGTTTATCATCTGTTGCATCAACCAAGTCGGAACAATAATATAATGTTACCGTTCCGTCTGTTTCCGGAGCAACTCCCATGATTGATTTTAACATTGCATACGAAGTTGGTTTACGTCTGATCCTCGAGAATAAATATCCCCAATAGTTATATTTTAGAACAAATTTAGCTATTAGGTTCTTCATCCTTTGAGCTGTATCTATACTCATGCTTGCTCACCCACTTTTACAATTGGATCATAAAAGTCTGTTTTATATTTTTTAGAGCTCTTTAATAGAGTGACGTGAATTTTTGTCATATAACGAAATTCTTTAGATTGTCTTCCGAAAGAGTCGATTTGTGATATAAATAATGCTGCTGTATCAATAGGCATTATCAATAGGAAATTTAAAACATTTTCAAGTTCTGGCTTTGAATATTCCGGCATCGACGTAGTCATAAACGTACAGAACCCGACCATCAATTCACCCAGCTTCGAGTTATTCCCATCTTTGATAAGCTTCTTTATTGCAGGCTCGACTTCTTTAAATCTGCTGAATACATCTCTTGGATTAATATCCTTTTTATCTCTGGCAAATTCAATGAACATTCGAGTCATACTTGTATTCAATAGTCCAGCAGCAATAATTTCAATTTCATTGAAATTGATCCCTCCGTCGACTTCCATTTTAATTAAATGATCTGATAGTTTCTCATAACTTGCTGGGTTAGCATACACTGCACCCTGTTTCTGAGCTTGAAAATCATAGATATAGTCGGGGTGGGTTTGAATAAACTCTATCACAAGTTGATGATACTTGTTTGCAATAGCGTAGTCCAGGAAGTCTTTAGCACTGACTTCTGTATAGATATGTAGTTGTCGCCTCAACCCTGCGGCATCTTCAAGATTGTCCATTGAGTATTCCTGATCATCTGGATTATCAATAGAGATAACAAACCATCCCTGTGGGAAAGGATACCGGTGAACAGCATATTCATTCTGGACTTGCCATAATAGCTGTTGTAATGCGTGATCACCTCTGGAAAATTCATCAATGACAAATAATCCAAAAGTATCCTCACCCTTTGGGACAAAGTCTGAATACAACATTTTGAAACTGTGCATTCCGCCTGCTTCAGAATCTTCAACAGGAAACGGAATGATAAAATCATCCCTGGATAAAACAGGAGACTTAACCATAATAATATCAAACTGCTTCTTTACGAGTTTGGATAACTCATCCGCGATTTGGTAACATATCTCAGTTTTGCCAACTCCTGCTGGGCCAATGATGTGCCAACATTGCTTCTTGACATTTTCACCTTTTTCCCAAGCATTTAAGGTTCTGACAATATCGCTTTTAATTATTTCCTTGATTCTTGCAATAGACAAAACTGCAATATTCAATCGTTCATGGTATTTGAGTTCTTGTTCCTTAGTAGCTTCGTCGGTCATGGTAATGGTATCCCCTTTCAAAAGGTAGAAATATTGTTAAAATTTAATATCATCGAAACTGAACGTTTTATCTGATGGTGGTGCTTCTGCTGGAGCATCTGGTTGCACCTGTGTCTGAGCAGGTGAAGCATTTGTTTGTTCAGTTGTCCCATCTATGGGCAATACACCTTCGGGGATTGCTGGCTGAACATAACCACTCGCCTGCTTCCCTTTGCTCCAATCAAATTTATCATTGAATTGGTTGACCGTTTGTTTGGAAATTCTTAATATATTCATGACTGCTTCATTTTTAAGAGCAATACCTTTTTGTAAGACAAATACTTCTTTGGGACCATAAGATGATGGGGCGGTTCCCTTTGTAATATTTGTCACAAAGCGTTTATTGTTGACAACTGCTTTTTCAAAAGATCTGCTTTCATCAGTCGGTGGATCAAAGACTGGAGGAAGATCTTCTTTGAACATATCAGATAAGTATTGGGAAACATTAGAATACTTTGTTCCCTTTCCTCTGATAAATACAAAGACTGGTTTTCCATCTTCATTCATAACTGGACTTCCATCCGGTTTACAACAAATTCCTCCAACAACGATTTGAGCTCTACAAGGATTACAATAATCATTGATCGCTCTTTCGGCAGAAGTCATTGGGCAAAGTCGGGCGCCTCCATCAGGCATCCTGGATGTTCCGTACCATGGCGGAGCTCCTTCTTTAAACGAGAAACATTCGATATTGTCTCTTCCTTGTTGTGTTACAACTTTTGCCAGCAATTCTTTTGTGTGGGTGATAACCATATTGACTTCGTCAAGGTTATACTCAACACCTCTGATTTGAAATTTCCCGGCAAGTTCTTCCACGTTGATGTGGTTCTTCCGTGTCTTTCCTGCGATATAGACACTGTGATAAAATTCATCTTCGGGTTTTACAGGCTCTCGCCCCTCGAACCCAGTTCCTTGTAAGTCCTGATAATCCTCAAAAGAGTCGGTCATTATACTGATCCTCCTGTTTTAGTTATTTGGCAATAAGCACCAATTTTGGGAATTTCGATCTGCTGGAATTGTAAGAAGTGAGAACTCATGATTGAACCAGCATCTCATATATTGTTCCATAAGTTCAGATGAAATAAAATCCGTTAAACCTTCATAGTCAGGTAACGCTGTTAACTCCGGATCTTCAATTGTAATAGGATTCACCTTTCTGGTTTTCGCATCGGTAATGTCGCCTGATATTAATTTTGGATGTGGACAATAAACAATTACCAGTCTTTTGCCAACCATCCTGAATATTTCATTCTTATAAAAGTATGTATTTGTATCAAGATCAAATGCGACTTTCTTTCCGGACATAACTCTATCAATTGAAGTATGCTGTCTGCACAACACCCCGTCCGATTTCTTTTCCTCGCAAGCTTCACAATCAGAATGATCTAGGGTATATTTCACTCTTAATTCAAAGTTCTTGTCAGAAGCTTTTGAGAAGTAAGATAGAATCCTTCTTTTGTTTAGAAGGAATTTTACAATAGTAATTGGGTACACTTCACACCCTAGCTGTTCAATGTACTTTTCTGAAGATACTTGTTTCATTAAAAATAACTCCTCTTGGTTAAATTTAAACGACAAAAAACCAGGGGTCGTTAAGAACACCTAATCACGCCTTCTCAACGGGTACTGGTAGCAGTTAATATTCTTAGGAAACCTTCTCCTAAAAACAAAAGCTGTTACCAGTGCCCGTCAAGCGGCATGATTAGGTGCTCTTACACATTACAAATATCGTCTATTTATCGGATGATGGAACATCAACCGGCTTTGACAAATATTTTAAGATCAATGGTTTTGGTATTGGAAGTCTACAATAGACTGCTACTCTAACAAGCGTTTCTGGAGTAGTCTTATTGATAAAATCTCTAACTCTATTCCTCAGATTTTTAATCTGATTGTCTTCAACTTCATTCATGGGTTCTCCCTATAAGACAAGAGAGAGGTAAATAGGTTTCGAATCTTGTAATATTAGATCTCCACCTCCTCCGTTGTCAGTAAGTATCAGTTCAGTGTTTAAGTTTCCGTCTGTTGATATATGTCGAGAATCACTAATAACGATCTGTTCAATCAACGGAATAACTTCAGATTTAAGATGTTCAGTGAATACGGAGAGAATCTCTTTAATTTTATTTGCCCGTTCAATTGGGTTTTCCATAGAGTTAGCTTCTGATAGATCTGGCATTATAAGTGTTGAAGGTTGCAGTTTACCAAGTTGTTTCAACCTTATCATTTCTGCACCGTAACATCCTCTGATAAGTTTTTGCCAATATGCTTCCCAGTGGTATGTTGATGGCATAATTTCAATACCAACAGGGATGCCAGAGAACATTATGATTGCACCGATCTGACCATCAACTGGTTCAAATTCAGCAGCAAATGTTTCAAGTGCTTCCTTATATTCGGGAGCATCATAGAAATCTCTCAGATGGGATCTTCTTGACCCTCTGCTCATTCTGCTTTTCAATCCTTGTAACCATGATGAAATATCACCCCACAGTTTATCGTAGGCATGTTCAGTTCTTTTTGAAGGATTTAATAAAGCCTTTCTTAATGTAATAGGAAGAACATCTTCATCATTATCTGCTGAGCGCAGATATCCACCTTGGCTTGATTCAATACAACAAGCGTCACGAAATGTTTGGGTTTGAAGTTGCATTACAACTCCTGATCCGGACATTGCATGATCCTGTGCTCCTTTTCCACGGATCTGTGTATGGGTCGGAACAATTGCTGGGCGGGTACTATCTGTGTTTTCAAAAACCATACTCCCATATCCAGAAGTCCGTTGAAACTGGAGTGCTTGTGGTGGTGCAACATTACCCCGATCTGGACCGACTAGAGGGACGATGGTCATTTCATCAACAGACTGTACGTCTCCCATTCCGATATTGCTGAAATTCAGTCTATCAAATATTGACATTATTTAGGTCCTCCCTCAATTAAACTTTGATATTTTCCAACCAGAAGATTTTTAACCATTTCTCGATTCTCAATCATTCTACTAAAGATGATTTCTGATTCTAAAAATTTATAATCCGATACAGGCAATGGTTTTAAACCCTCGGCAAGTGATCTTGCAGTCCCTTGTTTTGCATCAGCGGAGAATACGGGATTGAGATGAATTAGGTTAAACTCATAACCTGCCTCTTTGAAATGTTTATATACTGTGTTGAATAAACCTTTCACCGTATTTTCATATCCATCTGAAATGAGCACAATATTTTCTGCTCCGGTCAAAACTGCTTCGACCAACCCTCGCCATAAATCAGTTGACCCCGATGGTACAACAAGATTCATGCCGCTATCATTTGGTGCATCGATCCTTTTACCACCTACATATATAACTTCCTTGATATTGTCGATGACTGATAAAATTGACAAGGAAGTTAAAAATGGGTGGAGCGGTCTCTTCTCACTCCCATACATTGACCTCGATGCATCAATAATAATTGTTGCTTCACCCAAGTCGATTTTTGAAAGTTTTTGACTTTGATGATCAATGGCATCTGAGATTTTATCCATATTTTCAGGATCCCCGTTCAGGAGTTTGAAATAGAACGCTTTCCATAAGTCATATATATCTTGACTTTTATAATTGACCTTAATTTTCGTTCCGGCCTTTTTTGCCGCTGCTTCAGATTGCAAAGCTTTACGATTTGACATTGATGCTTTTTCATATATTGCTGAAAGTTCTATCGGAACCTTATATGAGTTCCTGAACCCGATAACAGTTGAAGTGGGCATCCCCTTCATATGTTTTTTGAAAAGTTCTACATTACCTGCTATAGATGCAGCCTTTAGATTATAATATTGTTCAATTTTTGGAAAGAACGCTTGAGTCGTTTTTGTCAAACGTACCGGTGAATCAAACAGGTGATTTAATACAGGAAGTGCATGGCGATTGTATCTCCCAATGGACTTGCGGAAAAGTTTTTCATCCCCATGCAAGATTTTGTAAAGATCCTGCTTTCCTAAAGCATGCCTTATCAGCTTTCTCAGTTTGCCTTTATAATTCACAGCCAAACCGTCGAGATATTCATTGTCTCGATTAAAAATGAACTCAAGGATGATCTTGCGTGTTCTTGAGTTGTTGACTCTTTTTTGGTTTTCACCACCTGCAAGCATCAATAGATTTTTCAATGCTCGGGGAGTCCTTTCCTTTGTAAGGTTATACATAATAACCTTGGTTTCATAATCAAAGCTGAGAGCATCGGGAACCAATTCCTTTCCCGTAACAGATTGTGGATTTGATAAGAGCATATGATTCATTCTGCCCTTCGAATATCCGGTTCCATTTAGGATAGTTGTCAGACCGAATAGTACTCTATCATGGTTAAATAGGTTAATCCACATTTGCATAACTGCTTGGAACTGTTGATCTGTTTCTTCATAAAACTGTCCCTTGGGCGCAAATTGTAATATGCCTGAGTCAATTTGCAGGTTGTCTGCCATAAGTTCCTCCTTTCAAAAAAGTTAAAACGACGTGGGATAAGAATAACCAATTTTTTGGCATGAAGAATATCTCCATAAATCTCCTTCATAAAAATGGAAGTGGGTGTGATTTTTTTGTATAGCCAAGTATAATCTGAAATCACACCCAGTCCATTAGAAAGGTTTTTCTGAAAGTTATTAAATGTAATGATTGTTGTTGGTTCCGCATACCAATGCCTTTTAAGGCGTATCTGTAATCACATTAAGTCTTTCAGAAAACTGGTTGATCCAATAAAATGGTGGGGCGTATTAGTCCCACGAAACTCCTGATCTATATGGTCAGTTTGAATGGTGGGTACACCCCATAGAAAATAAAAAATAGAAGTGGTGAATGACTTATGGGTATTTCCGCGATATCCTGTAAAGTCATAAAGTCTTCTATTTAAAATGGAGCGTGGGGGAAATAAATATAGGACATCTGCCAAAGTTTCTGAATCTATACTTAGTCCCCAACGCACATAAAGATTTTGGGAAGTAGTAAATGTAATGTTTTACCTGAGTGGTTTTGACACCACGGCCTAATGATTAGTAGTCATTTGCTCTACAACTGAGCTATCAGAATTTACACTGAGTCTTCCCAAAAATGGTTGAAAAAAATGAGTGATCTTATAATCACCACTCATTTTTTGATTATCCTAAAAACTCCAACATCTCTCGCCCTTATCATTCGTTCCTTGATAATTGCGATCGACACTGTCTTCGTTGTATTTACCATTTTGAGATCTTTCATCAATCTTGTGATTGATATACTTAATCGACTTTTCAAAATGGGACATCGCCTTGCCAATCTTTGCAACCGTTATACGATTACTCATAAGGTAACTCCTTACGTTAAAGATTAACATCAATTTTTAAACCAACTCTTTTACAATTCATTTATTAATATATATAGATTATAATTTTAAAATGAATTAAGTTGCGTCAACTCTGGCTGGAGTTTTGGGGTTATCAAGTTCAAAAATGAGATTGTGATCTGGATAATTATCTGCTGTGTTCTTGATAATTTGTTTTGTTGAGCTTGGCATAAACTGCTCAGTTTTATGAAGCTGAACGCCATTCTTAAAGTTAAATACAACTCCATCTGGAGTTTCTGATACTTCAATTAAGTCTTTTCTATCAACTTCCAATTTTAATGAACCATCTTTAATAATGATTTTAGCCATTCAATTTTCCCTCGCTTTCAAGAATTTCTAATATTATCTCTGTCTTTGAGTTCTCAGTATTCTTTACGAACCACTCAATATATTTTTCTTTATAATATGTTCTAAGAAATAAGTTAATCAACTTTGTTTGTGGGTGAGTTTCTGACTGCTCCTCAGTCTCTTTAATAATTCTCATAGCATTTGCTTTACAGTAACTTTCAATATCAATAGTCTGTAAATTCTGATTTAAGAATCTCCAAACATATGAAAGAAACCTAAAATTATTATATTCTAGAAACTCTATAAACAAACGTACTTGATCTAATTCATAGTCCGTATCGGTTTCTGGTTTTTCATAAAACTCATAGTCATAGACTTCTGACACTTTTTTTAATAAGTCTTGTACTAAACGGTATCGCCTTTTAAAGGATTGTTCTCTTATAACAGGTATTGCATTTATATGAATAAATTTAAAATCGGGATGCCCAACATGATCTAGAATATCAGCTACAGTAGATTCATAAACAGCTTTCTCATTACGCAATACACCATTTTGATCTTCATCTTCATCAAGCCGTTCAGGTGGCTGTACTGAATTTCCTAATAATAGTTCCTGTGATTTGTCGGACATTTTAACATACCCTCTTTGCTAAATTTCCAGTTGAACACTCACTATCAACTGGATGACCTTTTTCATAATGACATTCTTCACAACATGACCACGCAAAATATGGATCTAATACAAACAATGGTTCTAGTTTTTGGGGTCGTTCGTGGTGAACGATTGTAGCTTTTTCCCCACAAAATTGACAAATATATTCATCCCTTTCTAATACAAAATTTCTGAAAGTTTGATATTCTTCTGTTGTATAATATTTTTCTATATTTTTAATTTCATAAGGATCTGAATGTAAATTGAATAATGGGCATTCTCCTTTACACTTATCTGAACAATAAAAATATGAGTTATCCAGTCCATGATGTTCTATATTTCTTATTCTTTCATATAATTGAATTTTAGTTGGAGTGAACCATCCTTCTTTTTCTTTTGAATTTTCACATAAATGATTTTTACAATGAACTTGTATTTCGTTTTCACCTGGTTTATCAGGATTATATCTCATTTTTTCAATTTTTGAAAAAAGTGGATATCTATCCTTTATCATTGTGATCGTTCTTCTCCTATTTATTGAAGCTTTAATTAATGCTTTTTTTAATTTTTTTCTATAATGTATACTATTAAAAGTTGATTTTTTATTTTTCCATAATTCTCTATTTGATCTGCTATTTTTTCTTTTTGATTCTATTGTATGTTTTTTACCATACATACCATTGTTTTTTCCTGCTTGTTTTATTTTATTCGTTTCTGAGTTTTTTCTTCTAACTTCTTGGCATGAGTTTTGACTTTTTGAACAACACCATTTACCACTTTTAAGTTGATGCTTAGCTTTTTCACCACACCCATAATCACATATTTTCATTTATTATTCTCCTTATCCCAACATTAATGATACAAAATAAGAGTTCAATAAATCTTTTGTTGGAGATACTTTTGTAGCTCTAAAGTCAGCGTCTCCTGTTTGAATAATATCAGTTATTATTTCATTTTTTGTTGCTACATCATCTGAAAGCGGACCAAACATTTCTGATAATACAGTTGGACAATTATACGCTGCCAGCGCCCATGTATCACCTTCGCCCATTCTCTGACCACCTTCTCTACTCTTTCCTGCTAATGGTTGTTTTGTTTTAGTTGCTGTTGGGCCAGTAGATCTTGCATGAACTTTCATTTCTCCAATATGTTCCAACTTTGACATATATTGATATCCAAACGGGACAGCGTTGCTGGTCTTTGTATTATACTCTGGCAATGCCATTTGATATGCAGTTTTCAATCCAAGGACTTTTAATGCCTCAGCGATATTTTTATGTGATGGGCCTTGAAATGGAGGAACAATAATAGGAACTGAGTTGTCTTTTCTTATTTGTTCAACCATTTTATTGAATTGTGGAGCTGATAACTTCGCTATATTATTTATAAATTTAGTGCTAAATTTCTGATTCTTTGATCTATCGAGTTTTGCAAAGACTGCTTTCATCATTTTAATTACTTCTGATTTATTTTTAGTCTTAATAATTTTATCTGCCAGGGCTCTTGAAATGAATCCACAATATAGTTCATATATCTGACCCATGTTCATTCGTCCTAAAACTCCAAGAGGATTGTGAATAATATCAACTCTTTCTCCCCACGGAGTCCTTGGCATTAATTCATCTTTTTCAATTAATGAGATGATTCCTTTATTACCATATCTGTTACAGAGTTTATCTCCAAGCCCGATTCTTAGTTCTTGTTCTATTTTAAAGACGATCAATACACCTTTAACACTAATTCCCCTGACTTTATATTTTTCTTTATCAGGTTTTTTATTTCGTTTGTTTGTACGTTCAATTAGATATTTTAAGTCTGGAAACTTATCTTTGTCAAAATTGGAATATACTTCAATATCAACTACAGTTCCACCAGGACTTTTTATTATTATTTGACCATCATGAGAATCTACGCCCTCGTCATCTTCCTCTGCAAATCCAAGAAGTTCATCAATATCTCCAGATGATTTTCTGAATATAACATCTCCTTTTTCAGTCTTTTCTCCAAGTTTGATAATGAATAATACTCTATCATTTGAATCAACTTCTACTTCAACATCAATACCATGTAGGGATGTAAGAGAATCGTTTGAAACTAATCTTTCATTAATGACAATACCATCTTCAAAGTTATATCCTTTATAAGGCATATATGTAGCTGCTAGTGTTCTACCCAATGAAATTGTTCCGCTTGCAATACCGCTACCCTCAGCTATAACTGCTCTAGTTTTAACTGATTGACCAACCTTGACAACTGGATTAAAGATACTCAAAGTGTTTCTACCTGAACCAGATTTCAGTTGAACAGGTGTAATGTCAACTTTTTGTTTACCAGCTTTTGAACAAGTAACCTCAATTACATCAGTTGTTATCTTTGTAACTTTACCTGTACAAGGAGAACGTTTTATAAAACTATCAGATAAAACATTTGTAAGTAATGATTCATATCCTGATTGAACAATAGGAGGGCTAGGATGTTTCAATGGAAGCATTTGTTTTGCCTGGTTAGCTGCCATGATAATTCTAGCACCTTCATTATTTTCAATAAATGGAATCATTGAAGTTGTAGTAGAAAGAATGCCTGATTTCTCATCGTTATTCATCGGTTTAGTTCCAAAGAGTCCTCTAGCAGATGTTACATATGCATCGACAGTTAGCTGCTGAGTGATACCAATGTTACCACCCTCTGCTGTATCCAATGGATCAATGTTTCCATAATATGATGAGTGAACATTTCTGGCATCTAAATTGATGGCTCTCTTATCTGGAATACCTCCTACTGATTTACCTACTGGAGATACCTTTGTGATGGTTGCCATTTCTTCAACTGGATTTGCATACTCCATATTCTGGACAATTTCAAGTTTGTTGAATTGCCCCATGATTACTGTTTGTGGGATTTCTAGTTTAGCATCTTTATTGCCTGATAAATACTGTTCTTTGTAAACTGTATATGCTTTCAATAACTGTTTTTGTGCTAAGTGAACTAAAACTTCAGAGTTTCTTATTCTCTGATTACCTATATCGTTTCTATCTTGAACAAAACCAGTCACAACTTTTGTTGCCATATATTGAATAATCAGTGGTAGTTCATATGGCAATTGCTGATTTGCTAATACTTGTTTTGAGATAGGATCAACAATGTTTTCAAGATTGTTTGTGATAGCATAAGTTGCATCAACTCTACCTGTCATTTCAATAATCAGATCGTTGAAATATTCTTTTGATAAAAATTCTTTATCAATTGTATAGTTGTTGACTTTTGCTTGAATAAATGATCTTGCCATTTCTTCTTTTAATTCAGTATCCAATCCTTCAAATACCATATACGATTTTGGAACAGGAGTAAATACAGCACCCTTAGCAGGCTTTTCTTGAACTATTTTATATTTCAATCCATATGCTTTTACAATTGTTCCAAAACCAAAACTGAATGATAGTAGGACCATAAGAGGTAAACGAAAACCTCCCATGTATATTTCAAGATATTTTAACATCTTTGTTCTTTTACTATAAATATGAAAGTTAGAATAAGAGCTTTCAAACTTAGAGTCAAACTCTTTCGGAAAAGTAATTGGATTTTGTACAATTTGATTAATCAGACATTTCTTCTGCCCATTAACTCTAAAGGTTCCTGTATCTGGATCAATTTTTGGAATGTCTAAATTAACTTCATGGGTCTTTCCAAATTCATCTTTCATCTTAATTGTTATTGTAGACCTATCTGATTTTTCAATTTCTCCAGCTTTATCAGATTTATCTGTAATAGCAATAGAATCAAACTTCAATGAAATATCTCTATTCTGCAATACCTTAAAAGCGTTAGACATATCTTTTCTTAGGTTTACTTTAAAGTCTATTTCTCTCTTTTGAAATATACGTTCAGGGGTTTTCTTTTCGACTCTGTTTGCTACATCTGATTGTTGATTTACAACTGATTCACTTTGATCAACTGATTTTGACGGTTCTAGTAAATCATCTTTGAATGCTTTACTCACATTTTTTAGAGCGGCTGCAAGATTGGCTTTTGGAATTGATTTAGCCATTCGTTTAGCTTTATCCATATCACCGCTAGTACTATGTAAAATGGAAGCTATAGCAAGTCTATCAACTTCTTCTTTATCAACTTCATCATTGGTTATTTTATCTAAAGTTGTTGGTTGTTTATCTAAGTAACCAGCTACGGATGCTTTGATTTTTGGATCTGTAATTATATCGCTTGCTACGTTCTTAACAACTTTATCAGATGCTTTTTCAACCTCTTCCTCTTTTTCTTCTTCTGTACTTATTGGTTTTATCTTTCTGAGAAGAGCCATAGTTCTTGCAAAATGAAACTCTTTATCTTTAACAATTAATCTATATCTTGTTTCACCTTCATCTACAAGTGCAAGAATTAAATGATCGAAATGAATCTCTCCTGCTTTCATTTGTTTTAGTATAGGAAATATTTTTCTATTAACAAATGAGTTCAATGGTTTAGTAACATCGACTGAATAGATAAGAACCTTTTGATAATTGTCTGTGAATGATGAAAAGGTTTTATATAAACCATTCTGAATCAATATGCCTGCTCTCTGACGATATGTAGTTGGTTTATATAATTTATCAATTTTGTCAGTATATTGAGTTATATCAAAAAGAATATTTTTTTTATCTGGGAATTTCATGTTATCTGAATATGTAAGAATTCCATAGGGTTTGAATATCTTTCTATAATCAGATGTTAATCGAGTGACAGGTATTTTAGTCATTGGTACAACTACATAACGAACATCTACTTTTCGTAAATTTAATTTTGAATAATCATCAACTAGAGTGGAGTTTTCTGAAAAGTAAACTAATAGAAAAGGTTCGTCCATTTTTTGCGGAAATCTTATTCCATTGACAACTCTAGTATATTGGACTAACGATTTAAATTGTATCATTATTTAACTAAATCTCCTGTTAGTAGTTTTCCTAAGATCGAAGGTTCGACATCTTCCTCGGTGATAAGTCCAGTTTCAATGGCTTTATTGATATTTTCAAATGCCAAGCCCTGTATGAATCCGGATGCAAACACATCATTTTTAATATTCATCATAATAGGATCCCATTTCTTTCCCAACCGTGCTGGTAGAATAGTTTGACTTTTATCTCTTAATGTTTGTGAAATAAGAACCTCAAAATGAACCAGATCAAGATCAGATACAGGACCACCATATACTTTTAATATTTTATTAACTAGATGACTCGGATCTTTATAAACAACTTTTCCGCCTAGCAATCTATGTACATAGTTAACTTGGTCTTTAATTTCTGTTTTCTCCATTGGTACTTCAAGTATTTCATCATTTTGTAAGTAGTCAAATGTTAAAATATCCTTTCCTATCTTGGTCATTTTTTGTG
>Ga0307378_10002850_pt1 | contig 25827 bp, 39 predicted proteins | sample UN1MG_FD_202238 | JGI IMG/M metagenome (GOLD analysis project Ga0307378, IMG submission 202238) | Soil microbial communities from Risofladan, Vaasa, Finland - UN-1 | ecosystem: Environmental > Terrestrial > Soil > Coastal area > Acid sulfate soil | place: Finland: Risofladan, Vaasa | collected...
CGTGAACCTGGAGATCGGGCTGATCACGGACGTGGCCATGGAGAAGGGGCTGCGGTTCGCCATCCGCGAGGGCGGACGAACGGTCGGCGCCGGGTCGGTGACCGAGATATTGGAATAGGGGCAAAGAGGTAGAAAGAGAATTGCTCTTACGGAGAACAGAGGACGACAATGGAAAAAATCAGGATCAGGTTACAATCGTTTGACCATCGGTTGCTCGACCAGTCGGTCAAAGATATCGTCACCAAGGCCAAGCGGACAGGCGCGCATATCTCCGGCCCGGTCCCCTTGCCCACGAACATTCATCGCTACTGCGTCCTCCGGTCTCCGCATGTCGATAAGAAATCCCGCGAACATTTCGAGATGCGCATCCACAAAAGGCTGATCGACATCTCCGAGTACAACAACGAAACGATCGAGGAACTCCAGAAGCTGGACCTGCCGGCCGGGATCGATGTCGAGATCCAGGCCTTCGGCACGGGAGGAGAATGAGATGGTGGAAGGGTTGATTGGCAAGAAGGTCGGGATGACCCAGATCTTCGACGCCGCGGGCAATGTCATCCCCGTGACGGTGATCAAGGCCGGCCCGTGCACGGTCATCCAGAAAAAATCGAAAGAGAAGGACGGCTATGCGGCCGTCCAGCTCGGGCTGGTCGAAGAGAAAGGCGTGAGGAAGCCGACCAAACCTCTGGCGGGGCATTTTCAGAGATCGGGCCTGCCCCCGACCCGGATCCTCCGGGAATTCCGGGCCAGCGACCCGGCGACGATCAAGGAAGGAGACCAGGTCTTCGTCGATATCTTCGCCGAGGGCGAACGGGTCCATGTGACCGGGACTTCCAAAGGAAAAGGATTCCAGGGCGTGGTCAAGCGTCATGGATTCCGGGGCGGCCGGGCCAGCCACGGCTCGATGTTCCATCGGGCTCCCGGGTCGATCGGCGCCTCCTCCTATCCTTCGCGGGTGCTGAAGGGTACAAGAATGGGCGGGCATATGGGACAGACCAAGATCACGGTCCGCAGCCTGACCGTGATCCGGACGGATAAGGAGAACAACCTCTTGGTGGTCAAGGGAGCCGTCCCCGGCTCCCGGGGCAGCTATCTCCTCATCCGCAAGGACGGCTTCAAGGCCCCCGCGGTTGGAGAGGCAGAAGAGAGTAGACCATGACCAAACTTCAAGTCCTCAACACAAGCGGCCAGGTGAGCGGTGAAATGGAAATCCCGGCCAAGGTTTTTTCTTATCCCGTGAAACAACACCTCCTTCACGAGTCGGTCCTCATGCGCCTGGCCAACGAAAGACGCGGCACGGCCGCGACCAAAACGCGGGCGGAAGTCAGCGGCTCCAGCCGCAAGCCCTGGCGGCAGAAAGGGACCGGCCGGGCCAGAGCGGGCAGCATCCGCAGTCCGCTATGGCGGAAAGGCGGCAGCAGCCACGGGCCTCAGCCGAGAGATTACCACTACGAGATCCCCAAGCAGGCCAGGCGCAACGCCCTGAAGTCGGCTCTGGCTTTGCGCTTTGCCGAAAACCGGCTGCTCATCCTGACCGAGGCCGAACTTAAGGAGCCGAAGACGAAAGAGGCGATCAGCATGCTGAAGGCCTTGCACCTCGATTCCGCTTTGATCGTCGACGGGGCGGACAACAAAAACCTGTTCACCGCCCTCCGGAACATCCCCCGGGTGAAGGCCGTGGATAGCCGTCTTCTGTCCGCCTTCGATATCCTCGGCCACGACTGGCTCGTCTTCACCCAGAGGGCCCTCAAATCGCTAGTGAAGAGGCTGACGCCATGAAAGACGCATACCAGATTATTCTCAAACCGATCATCACGGAAAAAAGTACCCAGCTCAAAGAGCGGAACCGGGAAGTCTGTTTCCAGGTCGCCAGAAAGGCCAACAAGACCGAGATCAAGAAGGCGGTCGAGCAGTTGTTCAAGGTCAAGGTCGAGTGCGTCCGTACCCAGAACATGGTCGGAAAGTGGCGTCGCGTGGGCCGCGGTCAGGGCCAGAGGAGCGATTGGAAAAAGGCCTACGTCAAGCTCAAAGAAGGCGAAAAAATGATCGAATACTTTGAGGCGGTCTAAAATGGGCATGAAAACATATCGCCCCCGGACTCCAGGATTGCGCCACCGGACCGGACTGAATTTCGAGGAGCTCACGACCCGGGTACCCTATAAGCCGCTGCTCGAGCACCTCCCCGTTTCCGGGGGGAGGGATTCGCGCGGCCGCATCTCCATGCGGCACCGCGGGGGCGGTCACAAAAGAATGTACCGGGCGCTCGACTTCAAGAGGGATAAGATTGATATCCCCGGCACGGTGGAGACAATCGAATACGATCCCAACCGGTCGGCCTTCATCTCCCTTGTCCGATACAGAGACGGTGAGCGACGCTATATCCTGACTCCCATGAACATCCAGGTCGGACAGGCGATCGTTTCCTCAGACTCCCAGGTGGATATCCTGCCGGGCAACGCCATGCCGCTGCGCCTTATCCCCCTCGGGACGATCGTCCATAACATCGAGCTCAGGAAGAACAAAGGCGGTCAGGTCGCCAAGGCCGCGGGGAGCGGTGCCCAAATCCTGGCCAAGGAAGGGGACTATGCCCAGGTGAGGCTGCCTTCCTCGGAGATCCGGAAGATCCATTTGGACTGCCGGGCGACGGTCGGCCAGGTCAGCAACTTGGACCACCAGAACATCAAGGTCGGCAAGGCGGGACGCTCCCGCTGGCTCGGCCGGCGTCCCCATGTCCGCGGTACGGCCATGAACCCCGTCGACCATCCGCACGGCGGAGGCGAGGGAAAGTCCAAAGGCGGACGTCATCCGGTCAGTCCCGAAGGGATCCCCACCAAGGGATACAAGACGAGGCGGAACAAGCGGACGCAGGTGTTCATCGTCCGGAGAAGGAGTAAATAACCATGAGCCGGTCCGTCAAGAAAGGCCCCTTCATCGATCTTCCCCTGCAGGAGAAGATCCTGGCGATGCGCTCCGTGAAGGAGCGAAAGGTCATCAAAACCTGGTCTCGCCGTTCGACCATCATCCCGGAAATGGTCGGGATCACGATCGCCGTCCACAACGGGAGAAAATTCATCCCCGTTTTCATCACCGAGAACATGGTCGGGCACAAGCTGGGGGAATTCTCTCCGACCCGAACCTTCAAAGGCCATACTTCCAAGGCGGCCAAGGCCGTCAAAATAGGCAAGTGAGATGGAAGAGAACAATTTCGTGTCCCATGCGATCGCGAGATACATCCGGGTCTCTCCTCAGAAGGCCCGGCTGGTGGCCGACCTGGTCCGCGACCGGTTCGTGGGGGAAGCGCTGACCATCCTGCATTTCTCGGAGAAGAAGAAGGCCAGCCAGATCATCGAGAAGGTCCTTCGTTCGGCCATGGCCAACGCCCAGCAAAAAGTTCCCAACCTCGATGTCGACAACCTCTTCATCGGCCGGATCTATGTCAATCAGGGCCCGCAGATGAAGAGGATCAGGCCGGCCCCCATGGGCAGGGCTTTCCGGATCCAAAAAAAAATGAGCCATGTGCATATCTATTTAGAAGAAAAGAAAGGGAGATAGACAGTGGGGCAGAAGACTCATCCGCTCGGTTTTCGTTTAGGGTTCAACAGGACGTGGTCCTCCCGGTGGTTCTGTAAAGGACATGACTACAGCCGGCTGGTTCACGAGGACCTGAAGATGAAGAAGGCCATCAAGGAGAAGTACTATCACGCCGGAATCGCCGAAGTCGTCATTGAGCGAGTCGGCCCTAAGGTGCGAGTCATCATCCACACCGCCCGTCCCGGGATCATCATCGGGAGGGGAGGAAAGGAGATCGAGAGCCTCAAGAACTACCTCGAAACGATCGCCAAGCGGGAGGTCTACGTGGACATCCGTGAGGTGGACAAGCCCGAGACCAACGCCCTGCTGGTCGGCGAAGGCATCGGCGTCCAGCTCGAAAAGCGGATTGCCTACCGCCGGGCGATGCGCAGGGCCGTGGAATTGGCCCTCAGGATGGGCGCCAAGGGGATCAAGGTGATGTGTTCCGGCCGCCTTGGCGGGGTCGAGATCGCCCGGTCCGAATGGTATCTCAAGGGTCGGCTTCCCCTCCAGACGCTTCGGGCCGACATCGATTATGCCTTCACCCAGGCGTTCACGACCTACGGGCAGATCGGGATCAAGGTCTGGATCTACCGGGGAGATATCGAGAAGGCCAAGATGACCTCACAGACCGTCGAGGTGGAGGAGATCTGACCATGTTGATGCCGAGCAAAGTCAAGTACCGCAAAAGCCAGCGGGGCCGGATGCGGGGCACGGCCAGCCGGGGGGCCGAGCTCTCCTTTGGCGAGTTCGGGTTGCAGGCGCTCGAACCGTGCTGGCTGACCGCGCGCCAGATCGAGGCCGGCCGCATCACCATCACCCGGTACATGAAAAGGCGGGGAAAGCTCTGGGTCCGGGTCTTCCCCTGGAAGCCCGTCACCAAGAAACCGACAGAGGTCCGGATGGGAAAAGGAAAGGGCGATCCCGAGTTCTGGGTCGATGTCGTCCGGCCCGGCCGAATCATCTTCGAGCTCGAGGGAATCCCGGATGACATTGCCAGGGAGGCGATGAGGCTGGCCGCCCACAAACTGCCCATCAGGACCCGCTTCATATCGAGAGAAGGTCGAGAACTGAGATGAAAGCGCGAGAACTGAAAGAATTGACCGATGACGAACTCCAGCAGAAGAAAAAGGAGCTCACCGACCAGCTCTTTAAGCTGCGGTTCCAGCATGCCCTGGGTCAGGTGGAGAACGCCATGAAGCTGAGGAACATCCGGCGGGACCTGGCCCGGATCAAGACCATCCTCAAGGAAAAAGAAAAAGGCCGGAGAAAGGATTAGCGATGGAAGCGAAGCCCCCCACGAGAAAGACAGCCAAGGTCGGCGTCGTCGTCGCCAAGAAGATGAAGAAGACCGTCACGGTTCAAGTCGAGCGCCAGATCCGCCATCCGTTATATAAGAAGATCATCAGAAGGCGGAAAAAGTTCCTGGCCCACGACGAGTACGAGAAGTGCAAGGTGGGCGACGTCGTGCGGATCATCGAGACGCGGCCCATCAGCAAGCGCAAGCGCTGGCGGGTCACCGAGATCATCGGCCTGTCCGCGGCCGAGCTCGAGCCTGACATCGGGGAGATAAAAATATGATCCAGATGCGAACGATGCTCAAGGTGGCCGATAACTCGGGCGCGCGAATGATCATGTGCATCACTCCTCAAGGGGGGGGCGTCGGCCGGCTGGCCAGCCTTGGCGACATCATCTCGGCGACGGTGAAAGCGGCCGAGCCCGAGAGCAAGATCCCCAAGGGAAAGGTCGTTCGGGCGGTGGTCGTCAGGATAAGAAAGGAGATCCGCCGCAAGGACGGCTCCTACATCCGTTTCGATGACAACGCCGCGGTGATCATCGACAAGGCCGGAGAGCCGGTGGGAACCCGGGTCTTCGGGCCGGTCGGCCGGGAACTCAGAGAGCGCAAGTTCATGAAGATCGTCTCCCTGGCCCCGGAGGTTATCTGATGAGCAAGATGGCGCTGAAAAAGGGAGATGTGGTCGCCGTCAAGAAAGGGAAGGACAAAGGAAAAACCGGCAAGATCCTGATGATCCTCCCCGAGAAGAACCGGGTCATCGTCGAGAAGATCAACTTCGTCAAGGAGTTTATCCGTCCCGACCGCAGCCGCAATATCCAGGGCGGGATCATGGAGAAAGAGGCGCCCCTCTCGGCGGCCAACGTGATGATCTACTGCTCGGATTGCGGTCAGGGCGTCCGGATCAGGAAAAAGGTGCTGGAGGACGGCAGCCGCATCCGGGTCTGTTTTAAATGCGAAATGAGCCTAGAGAAACAGAAGTAAGGAAGAAGCGATGAGCCGCCTGTATGAAAAGTATAAGAACGAGGTCGTCGCCGAGCTCCAGAACGAGCTCGGGATTGCCAACAAGATGGCTGTCCCACGCCTGGAGAAGATCGTCCTCAACCTGGGTGCCGGCGACGCCATCCAGAACATCAAAGCTCTGGACGTCGCGAGAGCGGAGCTCGGGCAGATCACCGGTCAGCTCCCGGTCATCGGTCGGGCACGCAAGTCGATTTCGGCCTTCAAACTGCGCAAGGGTCAAGCCATTGCCTGTTTCGTAACCCTGCGGAGCCGGCGGATGTACGAGTTTTTCGACCGGCTGGTCAATATCGTCCTTCCCCGGGTCCGGGATTTCAAAGGGGTCTCGCCCAAGTCGTTTGACGGCCGCGGCAACTATACCCTGGGCTTGAAGGACCAGCTCGTTTTCCCGGAGATCGATTATACCAAGGTTGAGCGCTCCCGGGGAATGAACATCACCATCGTCACATCGGCGCGCGACGATCAAGAGGCGCTGGCCCTGTTGAAGAAACTGGGCATGCCTTTTCGTGAGGCCTAACGGAAAAGGAAGGACACCATGTCAACAACATCGGCTTATGCCAAGTACCTGCGTCAACCAAAATACGCGATCCGCAGGCACCGGCGCTGCCGGATCTGCGGACGGCCCAAGGGCTATTACCGCAAATTCGACATGTGCCGGCTCTGCCTGCGCGAACTGGCCCTGAAGGGAGAGATCCCCGGGTTGGTCAAAGCCTCGTGGTGAACCGGCGAAAGGATCGAACGATGAGTCAAACCGACCCGATTGCAGACCTGCTCACGAGGATTCGGAATGCCGCCCGTGTCAAGAAGCGGGAGGTGAGCATCCCGTCCTCGAAGCTCAAGGTGGAAATCGTCAAGATCCTCAAGGAGGAAGGCTACATCCGGAACTTCAAGGTGATCGACGATAACAAGCAGGGGATATTGAACATCGCCCTCAAATACACGGACGACAAGCAGGGCGTCATTTCCGGACTCCGTCGGATCAGCCGGCCGGGCTGTCGCCTCTACTGCACCCGGGATTCCATTCCCAAGGTTCTGGACGGTCTGGGCATTGCCGTCATCTCGACGTCGAGGGGGATGCTGACCGGGAAGCAATGCCAGGACATGGGAGTCGGAGGAGAGATCCTGTGCTATATCTGGTAGCGTCCCCAGAAGGGAGAGTCTGAAGATGTCGAGAGTCGGACGGAAGCCGATCGCAGTGGCTGAGGGTGTGAGTGTGAAGGTTCACGCCGACAGGATCGAGTTCGAGTCTTCGAAAGGGAAGCTCGAGTCACCTTTGTTCCCGGGAATCCAGGCGAAACTGGAAGATAAGAGGCTCGTTTTCACCAGGGCGGATGATTCCAAGATGATGCGGACCAACCACGGCCTGGTCAGAAGCCTGGCCAACAACGCCCTCTTGGGTGTCACGGTTGGTTTCAGCAAACAGCTGGAGATTGTCGGCGTGGGATACCGGGCCAAGCTGGATAAGGACAGCCTCGAGCTCAGCGTTGGCTATTCCAAGCCCGTGCTCTACAAGATCCCGCCCGGTATCCAGGTCGTCGTCGAAAAGCCGACCCTGATCACGGTCAAAGGGATCGATAAACAGAAGGTCGGTCAGGTGGCCGAGGAGATCAAGCGGTTCCGCCGGCCCGACCCTTACAAGCTTAAGGGTATCCGGTATGTCGGTGAGCGTCTGATCAAGAAGGAACGGAAGGCGGGGGTGGCCGGTGCTTAAAGACAAGTCCAAGACCCGGAAGAAGATCAAGACAAGGATTCGCCGGAGGATCCGAGCGAAGATCCATGGCACCGCGGAAAGACCGAGAGTGTTCGTTTTCAAGAGCAATCACTACGTCTATGCTCAGGCCTTAAACGACGACAACGGGACGGTCCTCGTTTCCGCTTGCACATTGGAGAAGGCTTTCAAAGAGAAGACGAAAAACACCAAAAACAGGGACGCCTGCCAGAGCCTGGGTCAGGTCCTGGCCGAGCGCCTGAAACAAAAGAAGATCGAGCGGATCGTTTTCGACAGGGGCACGTATCCCTATCACGGCCGGGTGAAAATCCTGGCCGAAGCCCTGAGGAAGGGCGGGCTGGCGTTCTGAGGTCGGCTCGAAGGACGATCAAGGAGGACAGAAAGTGGACGAGCAAAAACTGAAAGGGCCGGAGGCCGAAGAAGAGCAGGAGTTCGAGCTCAGGGACCAGGTCATTTCCATCCGCCGCGTCACCAAGGTCGTGAAGGGAGGAAAAAACCTCAGCTTCTCCGCGCTGGCCGCTGTGGGCAATGAGCACGGGTTGGTCGGCGTCGGCAAGGGGAAGGCCAGAGAGGTTCCCATGGCCATCTCCAAGGCCGTCGAGGCCGCCAAGAAGAGGCTTATCCGCGTGCATCTTGAAGGAACGACCATCCCCCATCTCGTCCGCGGGGAAGACGGGGCCGGTACGGTCATCCTCCGGCCGGCTTCCAAGGGCACGGGTGTCATCGCCGGCGGGGCCGTCCGGGTCATCGTCGAGCTGGCCGGGATCAGGGACATCCTGACCAAGTCGGTCCGCAGCCACAATCCTTTCAGTGTGGCCAACGCCACGCTCAAGGCCTTGAAACAGCTCCGGAACCCGGAAGAGGTCTCCCAGAAGAGGGGCAAAGCGAAGGAAACGATATGGCAGTGAAAAAGACACCGGCAGGGAAAAAAGAGGAAGGGAAGCGCGAGCTGCGCATCACCCTGGTCCGCAGCCTGATCGGCTATCCGCGGAGACAGCGGGAGACGGCCAAGGGACTGGGTTTGAGGAAAATCAACTCCCAGGCGATTCGTCCCGACCGCCCCGAGATCCGGGGGATGATCGACAGGATTTCTCATCTGGTGAAAGTGGAGGTCGTGGAGAAATGAACCTGAGCAATCTGCATCCGGCCGAAGGCTCGAGGAAACAGGATAAGAGACGCGGACGCGGCCCGGGCTCCGGGTTGGGGAAGACGGCGGGACGGGGCCACAAGGGCCAAAAATCCATCGCCGGGTACTCCCGGAAAAAGGGCTTTGAAGGCGGCCAGATGCCGCTTCACCGGCGCCTCCCCAAGAGAGGTTTCACCAATATCTTCAGGACTCCGTATACGGAGATCAATCTCGACCAGATCGCCAGGCTGGCCGGACAGGAGATCGGACCCAAAGAGCTTCGCGCGGCCGGTTTGATCAAGAAAGAGGCGGAGCGAGTCAAGATCTTGGGACGGGGAGAGATCTCCATCTCGAAAAAGATACAGGCCCATAAGTTTTCCCGGTCGGCGCAAGAAAAGATCGAGAAAGCGGGCGGCCAAGCCGTCGTCATTGGAAATCCATAATGATAGACAGCATCAAAAACATCTTCAGCATTCCCGACCTCAGAAAAAGGGTGTTCTTCACCCTATTGCTGCTGGCCGTTTACCGGATCGGCGCCCAGATCCCGAACCCCGGGATCAGCGCCGATGCACTGGCGGAGTTCTGGCAGACCCAGCGGGGGACGATCTTCGGATTTATCGACCTGTTCTCGGGGCGGGCTATGTCCCGCATGACCATCTTCGCCCTGGGCATCATGCCCTACATCAGCGCTTCCATCATTCTCCAGCTCCTCCAGGTCGTTTGGCCCTACCTGGAAAGGCTGTCCAAAGAGGGCGAGCTCGGGCGGAAGAAGATCACCCAGTACACCCGCTACGGCACACTCCTGATCTGCTTCATCCAGGCCATGGGAATCGCTGCGTTCCTGCAGAGCCTGCGGAGCCCCGGCGGGGCACGGATCGTGCCCAATCCGGGACTCGGTTTCCAGATGCTTACCGTCCTCACCCTGACCACGGGAACCATTTTCATCATGTGGCTCGGCGAGCAGATCTCCGAGCGGGGTATCGGCAACGGCATCTCGCTGATCATCTTCGCCGGCATCGTGGTCGATATGCCGCGCGGCCTCCAGAGCATCGTCTCGGGCCTGAGAACGGGAAATTTGGACCCGCTGCGGGTCATATTCCTGATGGCCCTGATGCTGGCGGTCATCGCCGTCATCGTCTTCGTGGAGCGGGGCCAGCGTCGGCTCCCGGTGTCCTATGCCAAGAGAGTCGTCGGCCGACGGGTCTACGGCGGCCAGAGCACCCACCTGCCCCTCCGGGTCAATACCGGAGGGGTCATTCCGATCATCTTCGCCGCCTCGATCATCACGATTCCCCAGACCATCGCCCAGCTGATCAAGGTCCCTGTTTTCCAGAGGATCTCCGAGCAGTTCAACCTCGGCATGCCGCTCTACAACCTCCTTTACGTCGCCGCGATCATTTTTTTCACTTATTTCTATGTCTCCATCGTCTTCAACCCCGTAGATGTGGCCGACAACCTGAGGAAATACGGCGGGTTCATCCCGGGCATCCGGCCGGGGAAGAACACCTCGGATTTCATCGATGCGACCCTATCGCGCCTCACCCTGATCGGCGCCGTTTACCTGGCGGCGATCGCCATCCTGCCCGAGTTCTTGATCACCGGAATCAAGGTCCAAGCGCTTCCCTTCATCGGCAACTTCCTGGAGGCGAACCTGCCGCGGTGGTTCACTCAGGGGTTGAACGTCGATTTCTATTTCGGGGGAACCTCCATCCTGATCGTCGTCGGCGTGGCCATGGACACGATGCAGCAGATCGAGGCGCAGCTGGTGATGAGACATTATGACGGCTTCATGCGGCGCAGCCGGATCAAGGGGAGGAGATAGGCGATGAGGATCATTCTCTTCGGTCCTCCCGGGAGCGGCAAGGGAACGCAGGGGGATCTCATCGCCGGCCGCTACGGCTACCTTAAGATCTCCACGGGCGACCTTCTCCGCCGGGCGGTCCAGGAGAGGACGGCTCTCGGGAAAAAAGCCGAGGCGCTGATGAACCGGGGGAAACTGGTCAGCGACGATATCGTCGAAGGGCTCGTCCGGGAGAGAATCGCGGCCCCAGATACCCAGCGAGGTTATCTCCTGGACGGCTTCCCGCGCAACCTGGCCCAGGTCCACAGCCTCGAGGCCATGGACGGCGGGCGGTCCGAGGTGGCCATCGAGTTGGATGTCGACAGCCCCGTTTTGATCGAGCGCATGCGGAGCCGGCTGACCTGCCGGCTGTGCGGAGCGGTCGTCAATTCCAATTTCAAGAAGCCCGGGGTCGAGGGACGGTGCGATGCCTGCGGCGGCGAGCTCTATCAGCGACTGGACGACCGGCCCGAGGTCATCGACGAGCGGTTCAAGGTATATGAAGAGGAGACCGGGAAGATCAAGGCCCACTATAAGGAGAAATCCGTCTACCGCCGGGTGGACGGCTCCGGTTCGGTGGAACAAGTGTTCGCCCGGATCTCAGAAGTTCTGGACCGGGAAAAAGCCGGGAGAAAAGCGGATCAGTGGCCGAGATGATCATCTACAAGACTCCCCAAGAGATCGCCGCCATGAGGACGAGCAATCAGATCGTGGCCAGGATCTTGGGTGAACTGAATGCGCTCGTCCGGCCCGGAGTGAGCACCCGGGATCTCGATGCCTACGCGGAAAACAGGGCCCGGGAGATGGGCGCGACGCCGGCGTTCAAAGGCTACCGCGGGTATCCGGCATCTCTCTGCACGTCGGTCAATGAAGAGATCATCCACGGCATCCCGTCCGCCCGGATCCTCAAGGACGGGGACATCATCGGGCTCGATTTCGGCGTCCTTTTTGAAGGTTTCTACGGGGATGCGGCGGTGACCGTTGCCGTCGGCGAGATCGGCCCGGAGGCTCAAAGGCTCATCGCCGTCGCGGAAACGGCCTTTTTAAAGGGCATCGCCCAGATGAAGACGGGAAACCGTATTTCCGATATCTCCCATGCCATCCAGGTTTATGTTGAGTCCGAAGGATTTTCGGTTATCCGTTCCTTTGTCGGACACGGCATCGGATACTCCCCGCATGAAGAGCCCCAGGTGCCCAATTTCGGTCCTCCCGGACGGGGTCCCAAGATCAAGGAAGGACTCACCCTGGCCATCGAGCCGATGATCGCTGCGGGAGACTGGCAGGAGGAGATTCTCGGCGACGGCTGGACGGCGGTCACCAAGGACAGGAGCCTTTCGGCACACTTCGAGCACACCGTAGCGAAGACCTCCAGCGGTGTGGAGATACTCAGTCTGGGCGAACCGGGAAATCCGGCGCTTTTATCGCCAGAGGTGAAACGTTATGCCTAAGCAGGATGTCTACGAGGCGGAAGGGACGGTCCTGGAGACCCTCCCCAACGCGATGTTCCGAGTCGAGCTGACCAACAAGCACCGAATCTTGGCCCACATCTCGGGCAAGATGAGGAAGCACTTCATCCGTATCCTGCCCGGCGACAGGGTCCTGGTCGAGCTCTCTCCCTATGACCTTACCAAGGGGCGAATCACTTATCGATTCAAGTAAAGGAAAGGCCCATGAAAGTCAGAGCTTCCGTCAAGAAAATATGCCGCAACTGCAAGATTGTCAGACGCAAAGGCATCATTCGGGTGATCTGCATCAACCCGAGGCATAAACAAAAACAAGGCTAAACGAGGGTAACATGGCAAGAATCGCAGGCATCACGCTTCCTCCGGAAAAAAGGATCGAGATCGGGCTGACCTATCTCTTCGGGATCGGCCGCTCCAAGTCGGTGCAGATCCTCCAGGAGGCCAAGATCGATAAGAACAAGAAGGTCAAGGCGCTGACCGAGGATGAGGTCAATAAGATCCGTCAGATCATTGAAAAGCGCGAGAAGATCGAGGGAGACCTCCGGCAAGAAGTCAGCACCAACATCAAGCGGCTGGTCGATATCGGCTGCTACCGGGGGATGCGTCACAAGAGGAGACTGCCCCTGCGCGGCCAGAGGACGCGAACCAACGCCCGCACCCGGAAGGGACCTCACGGTCATGCCATCAGAAGGATAAAAGCCCAGACAAGCTAAGGAGAGGAAGATTCCATGGCCAAGGTAAAAACCAAGAAGAAGAAGATCCGCAAGGAAATCGGGTTTGGAGTCGCCCACATCCGGTCGACCTTCAACAACACCATCATCACCATCACCGATCATGACGGCAACACGGTCTGCTCGACGAGCTCCGGTACGGCCGGGTTCAAGGGGGCGCGCAAGGGCACTCCTTTCGCCGCCCAGCTGGCGGCCAAGGAAGCGTCGACCAAAGCCCGGGACCTGGGGGTGAAGTATGTCGATGTCCGGATCTCGGGACCCGGCGCTGGCCGGGAATCGGCCGTCCGGGCCCTGCAGACCTCCGGCTTGGAGATCAAGTCGATCCGTGATGTCACCCCCATCCCGCACAACGGCTGTCGTGTTCCCCGCCGGAGACGGGTCTGAGGGGATGAGCCGGGAAGGAGAGCAAGATGTCAAGACATAGCGATCCTGTATGCCGACAGTGTCGAGTCGAAAAAACCAAGCTGTTCTTGAAAGGAGACAAGTGCCTTTCGGAAAAGTGCCCGGTGGAACGACGCGGCTACGCGCCGGGCCAGCACGGACGGAAGCGCAAACGCATCCTCGGCTACGGACTCCAGCTCCGGGAGAAGCAGAAGCTGAAGAGATATTACGGGATGACCGAGCGCCAGTTTCGGCTGTTCTTCAGGCGGGCTGAGCGGCAGAAGGGTGTCACCGGCGAGAACCTCCTCACCATGCTGGAAAGGCGACTGGACAACGTGGTCTTTGTCATGGGTTTCGCCCGCTCCCGCAGCCACGGACGACAGCTTATCAACCACGGTCATTTCAGCGTCAACCAGAGAAAGGTCACGGTGCCGTCCTTCATTGTCGACGAAGGCGACGAGGTCAAGATCCGGCCCCGGTCGGCACAGTATGAGGATATCAAGAAATTCATCAGCCAGAACAGGAACAAGACCGTGCCCGGCTGGATCGCGGTCGATTGGGATAGCCTGAGCGCGAAGATCGCCGCTCGGCCGACCCGCCATGACATCACGCTCCCTGTGGAAGAGCACTACATCGTCGAGCTCTATTCCAAATAGCCGGAGCGGAGAGACGGCCTCATAAGGAGGGACTATGATAGAGAACGGTTTTCAACGACCCAAATTCTTGGAATCTGATTACGAAACCCTGACCGAGAAGTACGGCCGCTTCTGGGCCCAGCCCTTCGAGCGCGGATACGGCGTCACGGTCGGAAATGCCCTGCGGAGAATCCTCTTGTCTTCCATCCCCGGCGCCGCCGCCACGGCGGTGCGCATCCAGGGCGTCCTTCATGAGTTCTCCACCATCCCCGGCGTCGTCGAGGACGTGACCGACATCATCCTGAATATCAAGAGCATTCCCCTGAAGCTCAGGGGAGACCAGCCGAAGAGAATCACCCTGAAAATGGAGGGGCCAGCCGAGGCCAAAGCCTCGGACATCGTCCATGACGGTGACATCGAGATCCTGGACAAGGATATCCACATCGCTTCGCTTGACCGCGACGGCAAGCTGGATATGGAGCTCATCGTCAAGAACGGCCGCGGCTATGTCTCGGCTGACCAGAATCTCGACGAAAGCCTGAGCGTCGACTTCATCCCCCTCGACTCCTCGCATTCGCCGGTCCAGAAGGTGAACTATCGCGTCGAGCAGGCGAGAGTGGGAAAGAGGATCGACTACGAGAACCTCACCCTGGAGATCTGGACGACCGGAGCGATCTCTCCCCAGGAGGCGCTTTCCCAATCGTCCAAGATCTTGCGGGACCATCTGGCCATCTTCCTCACCGTCATCGATGAACCCCTGGAAAGGGAACCGGCTGCTGCCAAGAAGGAGATCCCCTACATCTCCCAGCTCGATATCCTCCTCAAGCCCATCGAGCACCTCGAGCTTTCTGTCCGTTCCTCGAACTGTCTGAAGTCGGCCGGGATTGAGCGGATCTTCGAGCTCGTCCAGAAAAGCGAGGACGAACTCCTCAAGACGAAGAACTTCGGCCGAAAATCGCTAACCGAGATCAAGGAGACCCTGTCCAATCTGAAGCTGGGCTTGAGCCTCGATCTCCATTCCAAGCTTCTCGAACGGATCCAGGGTGAACTCCGGGAAGACAAGAAACGAAAGGAGTCGGCCGAATGAGGCACCAGGTCAAAGGCAGAAAACTGCGGCGGCCGACCGCCCATCGGATGGCCATGCTGCGCAACCTCGTCACCTCCTTCCTGGAGAAAGAGCGTGTCCGGACAACCCTCGCCAAAGCCAAGGAGACCAGGCCCCTGGCCGAGAAGATGATCACCCTGGGAAAGAAGGGGACTCTGCACGCCCGGCGTCAGGTCATGGCCTTCGTCCGGAAGGAGGGGGTCGTGACCAAGGTTTTCGACGACCTGGGACCGCGCTTCGGTCAGCGACCCGGCGGCTACTCCCGGATCGTCAAACTCGGCCTGCGCCGAGGCGACGGAGCCCAGATGGCCATGCTGGAGCTCATCGGCTCGGAGTATAAGAAGAAGGCGAAGAAAAAGAAGGGAAAAGGCAAGGGCGTCAAGAAGACGTAGTCAGGCCTGAAAAAAGAATTCAAGGAGAGGGGCTAGTTTCGGGGGAGCACCCAGAGCCTTTGGCCAGGGAAAATCGTGGAATTCCGGGAGAGGCCGTTGAGGGCCATGAAATCGTCCAGCTTCATCGAAAAACTCCTGGCGATGTTGAAGAGGGTATCACCCGCCTTCACGACGTACCGGACTTTTCCTTCGCTATCGGCCGGAGAGGTGTTCGTGTTGGCTTGAGACGAAGCTACGGTCGCACCGCGGCCCGGGATCTTGAGCCTCTGGCCGATTCTGAGGTAATGCTTACTGCGCAGGTTATTGAGCCTGACAATGGCGGAAACGCTCGTCCGGTTCCGGGCGGCGATGGTGGATAAGGTCTCTCCCTTCCGCACCGTGTGCCACGTGTACTGAGCCTCCGGGGGAATCCACTTGGGCAGGTTGGCGGCCGCCAGCAAGGCTTTCTCTTCCTGTCCGGCCGGCACGCGCAGCGAATACTCATAGTCCGGCGTCGAGTCGTGACGCAGCTCGGGATTCAAGGTGACCAGTTCAGAGGCGTCCATTCCGAGCGCTGAGGCCAAGGTGGTCAACTTGAAGGGCTGGTTGACGGTGGTGGCATCGAAACTGAGCGGCGGATCGGGCCGGGGAAGCTCGAATCCATATTTTTCGGGATTGTTGATGATCAGGATCGTGGCGATGAACCGCGGCACATAGCGGGCCGTCTCGAAGGGAAGCTGACGGAAGAGGTCCCAGAAGTTGTCGAGGTAATTGATCCGCTGGGAGCGAATGACGTTCTGGACCCGGATCTCGCCGCAATTGTAACCGGCCAGAGCGGTGAGCCAGTCGCCGAAGAAAGCATGGAGCTCGATCAAGTAGTGGATGGCCGCCCGGGTGGATTTGACGGGATCCATGCGCTCGTCGATGTAGCGGTCCCGTTTGAGCCCGAAGCGGTAGCCGGTCGAAGAGATGAATTGCCACATGCCGAGGGCCCGCGCCCTGGAAAGCGCCCGGACCTTGAAGAAGCTCTCGATGATGGGCAGCCAGCAGAGCTCCTCGGGCAGTCCGTCCTTTCTCAGTTCCTCGATGATCATGTCCCGGTAGAGGCCCGATCTCCTGTAAGCGTCCAGGAACTGGGTCCGTTCTCTCCCCTGGAAGCAGGCGATCTCGTTCAGCACTTCCTTGTTCTCTCCGAGGGGGATGCTCTTGTGGTTGTCTCCGACCGTGACCAGGCGGGCCGCGTAGATCTGTTGGATGCGCTGGGCGATCAACAGACGCAGGTCCTTTTTCTCCTGGAGGAGTGAAGAGTCCTGGGGAAGCTGGACCCTGAGGATGAAGCCGTAGGCTTCATCGAGGGCCTGAAGCGCCGCTTCGGATTCTCCTCTTTCCCAGGCCGCCAGGGCATCCTGATAGGTGTTCAGCGCCGCTTCCAGCAGCTCGGCGGCGTCCTCCTTTTCCCCTGGAGTCTCCTTCTCCTGGTCCAAGCCTTCCGGAATAGGTTCATCGTTGACGTTGGGAGCGAGCTCGGCCTGGGGAGGTCCGGGTTCCTGAGGGATCGGCTGCACCGAGGGCGTCTCTTGAACGGAAGGAGGAGGCGGCTGGGCGGCAATCCCGGGGGGGACTTTGGAGGAGGAGCAGGCCCAGGAGAGAAGAGCCAGGCCGAGAACAAAGAGAACTGTCCTATTCTGCTTCATAATTTCCTAAGATCCTCTCTTATACCATTTTAGTCGAGGAGCGTCAACCATTTGCGGAGAGACAGGAGAATTTCATGTTTCATAGGTCGTCAGAGACCGGGCGTTTTTCGGTGCCATTTCCAGGCCGTTTCGATGATCGTCTCGAGCTCGGAATGGCGCAGTCTCCAGCCCAGCTTCTTTTCAGCCTTCTTCTTGGAAGCCAGAAGGACGGGCACATCACCCAGCCGCTGTGGTCCGGCCTTGAAACGGACCTTCCGGCCGGTCACCTCTTCGGCTTTTTTAATGACATCGAGGACCGAGTGGCCCCGGCTTGCGCCCAGGTTGATGAACTCGCTTTCCGGTGTGCTCAGGAGCTTCCGCAGAGCCAAGACATGGGCCTCAGCCAGGTCCGTAACATGGATATAGTCGCGGACGGCCGTTCCGTCGGGAGTGGGGAAGTCCGTTCCGTAGAGTTCAAGGATCTTCTTTTTTCCGAGCAGGAAGAGAAGGATGTTGGGGATGAGATGCGTTTCCGGGTCGTGCATCTCGCCCAGCTCCCCGTCCGGGTCGGCGCCGGCGGCATTGAAGTAGCGGAGTGAGATGAATTTCAAGCCGTAGGCTTTCTCATAATCCTGGAGGATCCTTTCGACGAATAGCTTGGTGTATCCGTAGGGGTTGATCGGATTCAACGGGTGGGTTTCCGTGATCGGTGTTTCCTGGGGAATCCCGTAGACCGCGGCGCTCGAAGAAAAGATGATGGTCCTGACGTCGGCCTCCAGCATAGCCTCGAGGAGGTTCAGGCTGGTGCTGAGGTTGTGGGTGTAGTAGCGCTGGGGATTGAGATAGGATTCTCCCACCTGGATGAGCGAAGCGAAATGCAGGACGGCCCCGATTTCTTGCGACTGGAAGGTCTTCCGAATCGGCCCTTTGTCATCCAGGTCGGCCCGGATGACCTCGCCGCCGCTGAGAAGCTCTTCCCGGCCGGAGGAGAAATTGTCGAAAACGACGACCTCATAGCCTTCCCGGAGCAGCGCCTTGACGGTGTGAGAGCCGATGTAGCCGGCTCCTCCGCAGACGAGGACTTTCATGCTTTTTTCTCCTTGAGGAGGCGCTCGGCGGCCCGGATCCCCTGGGCTTTCGTCTCGAAGGCGTTGTCGAGCTGCATCTCGTACAGCCGCTTGAGGATCTTGCCCATGGCCGGCCCCGGGGCGACACCCAGTTCGATCAAATCCCGGCCCCGGATCAGCGGCCGGATGGTCTCCCGGCTGACATTGAGCTCCTCGAATTTCCGGAGGAGCCATTTCCCCTGCCGGTCCAAAGATTTGACCAGCCGCTCTTTGCGGCCGGCCCGGTCGGCGGCGTCGAGATAGACAAGGAGCTCGATCTCGCCCTGGATCTCTGCGGCCAGGCGGTTGAAGGCTTTCTTGGTGACGCTCTCCCGGTTCAGCCAGAGCTCGGAGAGGCGGTGATGGGTGCGGATGAGGAGCGGGACCATCTTCCTGAGGTTCAGCCCTCCCCAGGAAAAGAGGCGGAAGCGGGCCAGAACCTTCTTGACGATCCGTTCGCTGGCCAGGTCGTGACCGTTGTTGGTGATGACCATGCGGCCCCGTTTGTACTCCCAATGGGCCGTCGCCGGCTTGCCGACGTCATGATAGAGCGCGGCCAGCAGCAAGCCGAGAGTTCTCTCCTGACCCAGGCGGGCAAGCCGGGAAAGGGCTTTGGCCTGGTCGACCGTCAGCCGGGTGTGGGACCAGACGCTGTGGTGGCCGAATTCGTCCTTTTCCGGATGGAAGAAAGAGTCCTGGATGGAGAGGGTGAGACGGTAGAGCTCCGGGAAGAGTTGCTTGAGCGCCCCCAGCTTGAAAAGTTCCTCCAGACCGACCGAAGGGCGCGCCGAGAGCAGCAGGATCTTGAACAGCTCTTCGTTGATCCTCTCGACGCTCAAGCCGCGGAGGTCGATCGCCTTGGCGATGCCGTAGATCTCCGGGTCGACCGAGAATCCGAGGACGGAGGCGAACCGGGCCACCCTTAACACGCGCAGTGGGTCCTCCGGAAAGGCAAGGCGGTTGGTCAACCTGATCCTGCGGGCCCGGGTGTCTTCCAGACCTCCGAACGGATCGATGAGCGCCCCGTCCGCCAGCCTCAGGGCTATGCTGTTGCAGCGGAAATCGCGACGCTCGAGGTCCTTTTCGACCGGGAGAGTGGGGTCGGCCGAGATGAGGAAGTCCTTGTGGCGGCGGACCGGCTGCTCGGCCGGGGTGTCCTTTCTGGGCAGGGCGATGTCATAGGTCTTCTTCCCGACCGTGAACTTGATGATCCCGAAGCTGCGGCCGACAAGATCGACTTTCCCCAAGGGGGAGATCCGTCGGATGATCTCCTCCAGAGGGAAACCGGTGATGAGGATATCGACCTCCTCGCACGACCTGCCCATGACCAGGTTGCGGACGAACCCGCCCACCGCATAGACGTTCTCGCCGAAAAGCCGGACGAAGAGATCCTTGTCCGGGAAATCCGCTTTGATCTTTTCCATGGTCGTCTTCTTAGAAGACCTATTCTAACACGTTTTTCCCCTATTATAGGAACAGCGGAAGGATTCTTCAAACGATATTTAGGCTTGTCCTTTGGCCGGCCATCGTGTATCCTAGGGCTTCAGAATGGGCATGAAAAAACCAATTTCCTGTGCGGCGGCTACCTTTCTCCTGCTCTTCGTGGCGGCGATTATACCGGGGGCGACGCCGGCCAAAAAGGACATCGTTATCTCTCTGGAAAGAAAAGAGATCCGGCAGATGGATGCGTCCGGGCTCATCCTCGTCTTCTATCTCCAGATCGCCAATTCCGAGCGTTCGTCCTACTCTCTGGTAGAATACGATTACCGGGTCGTCGTCCAGGACATCGATTACTTCGCCCTGAGAACGGTCCTTGAAGAGCCGATTCCAGTGGCCGGGGAGGCGACCACCCGGATCTCGCTCCCCCTGAGGATCACCTATCCCGACCTTCTGGAGAGGGTGCCGGCGGCCGCCGACGGGCCCAAGGCCCTGTGCTATGTCACCGGTCTTATGATCTTCGCCGACAGCCGGGGCCGACGGGAGAAAATCCCGTTCGCTTTTTCCGGAGAGTTCCCGGTCTTTCGCCAGCTGGAGGTCGAGGTTCGGTCCCTCGAGGTGAAGACGCTCACCATCGGAGGCGCCGATTTCACTGTCGTTTTTTCCTGCCGTAACAGGAACAGCTTCGAGATGGTCCTTGGAAAAATGACCTACCGCCTTGATCTCGAGGGCCGGACCGTCGCCGAGGGCATCGTCCCCCCGGGGAAAAGGATAGGGAGCCTGGGCGAAATCACCCTCTCCTTGCCGCACATGCTGGAATTCTTCGAGGTTGGACGGGAGGTCTTCGATTCCCTGCAGAAACCATCCGCCGCCGGCGAGCTGAGCATCAAGGCCCGCGCCGAGTCGATCTGGGGGGGAATCGAAGTGGATTCCACCCAAAAAGGCGACATCCAGATTATCCGGGCTCAATGATCTCGGTCATCATCCCGACCTTCAACCGCGCGGCCTTCCTTGGAGAGGCCATCACCTCGGTCCTGGATCAGGACTATTTCCGTCGCTCCGGGCCCGGGCGTTCGTTCGAGCTTCTGGTGGTCGATGACGGGTCGGAAGACAACACCCGGGAAGTGGTCGAGTCGTTCGCCGGCCGGGCGACCTTCCTCGGACAGCCTCACCGCGGGGTCAGCGCCGCCCGAAATTCGGGCTTGCGTTCGGCGCGCGGAGAGTTCATCGCTTTTCTGGATTCCGATGACCTCTGGAAGAAGGACAAGATCGGCGTCCAGATGGGATATCTCAAGGCGTTCCCCGACGCCAAGGTCTGCTACACCGAAGAGGTCTGGCTGCGGCGGGGAAAGCACCTCAACCCCCAGCGGAAGCATCAGAAGCACTCGGGCTGGATCTTCGACCGGGTTCTGCCTCTCTGTCTGCTCAGTCTGTCATCATGCCTGTTCCGGAGTGAGGTTTTCGCGGAGGTCGGTGTCTTCGACGAGGGCCTGCCGGTCTGTGAGGATTATGACCTGGGGCTCCGGCTGGCTCACAAGTATCCGATCCATCTCATCCCCAGACCGCTCATCATCAAGCGGGGGGGCCATCCCGACCAGCTTTCCCGTCGATACTGGGGAATGGACCGGTTCCGGGTGCAGGCTCTGGAGAAAGCCCTCCGGCTCGATCTCACTCCGGACGAAGAGCGGCTGGTCAAGGGAGAGCTGGCCCGGAAGTGCAGGATCCTTGTTCAGGGGTTCGTCCGGCGCGGGAACCGGGCGGAAGCCGAACGCTACCGGGCGTTGCTCCGGAAGTATGGCGGCGGAAAGAAGGTCGAAGCCTAGAACCAGTAGTTGACGCCCACAGAGACCTGGTAGCCGCCCAGGTCGAAACCGTCGAATCCTTCGAAAGTGTCTCCAAGGCTTCCCTTGCCGTAGTTGTACTTGAACTCGGCTTCGAGGGCCAGGCGGCTGGCGATCGGAAACATGATCCCGGCGAATCCCTGGAAGCCCACCGAAAAACGTGACTCCTGCCGGGCCTCCGTCGGGTAAATACCGTAGATCGGAACCTCGCCCAGGTCCTCGTCATCGTAGACCCATTCGTCGGTGAAATCGATGATGTCACCCCGCATTTTTACGTTCCAGATGTAAAGCGAGACACCGCCCCCGATGTAGGGGATGAAGCCGGAACGCCGGCCGAGCGGCGTCAGCTTCAGGGACGCCTGGATCGGAGTGATGGAGACGCTGAAGTTATGGCTGATGTCGAAATCGCCGTCATAGTACTTATACGGGAAGGCGAAATCGCCTTCGGCAAAAGAATAGCCCACGTAATCCCGGTAGCTCCCGAGGCGTGTCTGGCTGTAGGCATCGAGGCCGACGAGCAGGCTGATTTCCCTGGAGAAGAAGTGTTCGTAATAGATCCCCAGGCTGGCGTTCTGGAAGTCCGATTTCTGGAAACTCATGTTCTCGAACTCGATCGTCCAGAGTTCGCTCTGGGCCCTGGGGATGAAGTAGGCGAGCCGCACGGAGATCGCATCCGAGAAGCCGAGACCGGGCAGCAAGAGAATGAGAATGGCGACCAGTCCGATTGTTTTTTTCATCGTCTTTTTCCTCCGTCCCTTTAGTAGCAAAATCCATGCCAAAGTGACCCTCTCAAAGACATCGGCCAGCCGATGGAGCCGGCTGTGCTCGAAATGGGTCAAATGTCACCTTTTTTATGGGCTTCGACCGGTTTTGTCTTATATCCCAGGCAAATACGCTTGTCAAGGAAAGGCTCGGGGCAGTGGCATCGAAACCGCGCCCGTTTTCTCCCAGCGCGGAAATGTCGTTGCGAGGAACGAAGTGAGGAAGCAATCCCGCCCCTCGGGCCGTCCCGAGCATGGCGAGGGATCTCATCAAACGGGAATCCGTATGAGACCGCCACGCCAAGCTCGCGGCTTCGGTTCCTCGCGGCGACTGCGTCGGATCGCCACGGCGTCTTCGACGCCTCGCGACGCCCGCTCGCTCCCCAGAATTGGGAGGACCGGCGAAATTCGGTGACATGATCCAGATTTTCCGGAATCTGGTTCGTGTCACCGGAATTTCCAGACTGCGTTGACTTTCCCGGACACTCCCGCTAGCATCGTTTCAGGGCGGATGGCGATCCGGCCGGAGGAGAGATGAAAACCCGCGTCATCACGATCGATACCAAGTCGGTCGGGCCCGAACCCATCAGCGAAATTGTTAAGGTGCTCCAAGGAGGTGGAGTGATCGTCTATCCTACAGATACCTTCTATGGCCTGGGCGCGAACTGTCTTTCCCAAAAAGCGCTGCAAAAAATATTTAAGATCAAAAAGCGGCCGGCTTCCAAAGGGCTGCCGATCCTCGTTTCCAGCCTGGAGATGGCCAAAGGGATGGCCGCAGAGCTTCCACCGGTTTTCTATATTCTGGCTTCCCGATTTTGGCCGGGTCCGTTAACTTTGGTCTTGAAAGCGGCGTCTCATCTGCCGCAGGAGCTTATAGGGCCGAAAAAAACGATCGGAATCCGGCTTCCGGACGTCCCTTGGCTGCAGGCGCTCATCCGAGAGACCGGGGTTGCGCTTGTGACGACGAGCGCCAACATCTCGGGCGAAAGAGAGATCGATTCGGCTGAGGAAGCGATCCGGATGTTTAAAGGAAAGGTCGAATGCATTGTAGACGGCGGCCGGACGCCCGGCGATAAGCCCTCCACCGTCATGAACTTGACAGGGGAGAGGCCGGTCATGATTCGTGAGGGTGTCATCGGCAAAAAAGAGCTGGAAAAATTCTTCTGAGGCCGGATTATCACGAGTCGAGCCCATTGTCTGCTACTACATAATAGATGGACACAACCGAAAATTTAGGGTGGTTCATAAGTTCATAAAAGGACAAAGAAAAGCCGCTTTCCGTGCTACCGGTGCATAATTAGCCTCTTTTTTCGATACCACTAAAACAGTAGCCCAAATCTTATCTTCTTCGCACGGACCCTACATTGAACCTGCACCTCCTCCCTGTATTTCTTATCGATCTTATGAGCCCTGAGGGGGCCGGGCCAGAGCTTGACTTCGGCCCGAATCAAAATAGAATAAGAGCGGCGCGGCCGGGCTCGGGGAAAGGCGCCCCCCTCTGCTTGTCGGGCTCAACCCCGAGAATTATCTTAGGGAGGTGAGCGGAATGCCGAAGGTGAACTTCTTTGCTGATAGTCTTCGGGTTTTGCATAACGGCAAGCCCGAGGATATAGACAAAAAGTACATCGAACGAAAGAGTAGCTATATCGTGAAGGTGGGTTTGTATTCTCCCGGATACAATAGCAATAAAAATATGGAGGGGGCCATCTCCTTCCTGGATATCGGCAAAGGAGAGGTGGATTTCAGCTCGTCCTTTGGCCTCGAAGATATCCACCTCTTCACCTGCAGTTTTGGGAGAAGGGTGGAGCTAAAGGCGCATGTCTACTATGTGGAATATGAAGATTTTCTCGCCGCTGTTCTAAGAAGCGTGGTTGAGCGGTTAGCGGGCAAGTTCATCGAATATGCGAAAAAACTTGATCTCAAGAGGATCGCCGTCATTCCGGCTGAGATCTTGCCCGTGTTTATCGATGTGATCAAAAACGGAGTGGTGAGAAAATCCAACATGTACGTAATCGGTTCGGGCAAGCTAGCACGCCTGGAGATAGGAATCCAGGAAGTCGATCTGTCCGTCGACGAAGAGGTGAGAAGAACTCTGGTTTTCTGGAGGCCGGGAAGAGACGACTATGCCCGCGAAGAAGTCGTCCTGGTTCCCCGCGGCCCGAACGGAAAACTGAAACTACTCGTGGAACCCGTGTAGCTCGCTGCTCTTTTAGTCCCTTTCTCCTCCGATGTTCCAAGATCGGATGGGGAGGCATTTCGAGAGAACGGGAAAGCCTTACTTGACCTTGGCCCCGGCGGGGACGTCGCGGTCGAAGAAGGGGATGATGGCTTTTCCGTCGCTTGTCTCGGCCGCCAGCAGCATGGCCTGTGATTCGATCCCGCGGATAACGGCCGGCTTCAGGTTGACGATGACGATGAGCTTCTTTCCGGACATTTCCTCCGGTGCATAGACATCGGCGACCCCGGCGACCATCGTCCTTTTTTCGGTCCCAAGATTGATCTCGATCTTGAGGAGCTTGTCCGTCCCCGGGACCTTCTCGGCGCTCAGGATCTCTCCCACCCGGAGGTCCATTCGCTTGAATTCATCGAAGGTGATGATGTCCATTTTCTCCTCCTTTTTCGGCGCGGCCGGCGCGGGGGCTTCCTCCTGGAGGAAGTCTTTGAGCGCGACCCTGGGGAAAAGCGGCGACGGCCTTTGGATCTTGACTCCCGTCTTCATATCCTCAAAGCGGTAGTCGGCATAGCGCTCTTCGGCCACGGCCTTGGTCTCGCCGATTAGATTCCAAATTTTCTGGGCCGACCCGGGCATTACGGGATAAATCAGATAGCTGATGCCCCGGATGGCGGCTGCAGTCTGGAAGAGTATCCGGGCCAGCCTCTCTTTTTTCGTTTCGTCCTGGGCGAGCTTCCAGGGCTCGTTGTCGGCCAGATATTTATTAACCGCGTTGATATATACCCAGATCTCTTCAAGGGCCTTGCTCAGGGCATATTCGTCGAATAGCTCCGCCACACGCGCCCTGAGCGTCTCGAAACTCTCCCGGATTGTTCGATCGTTCTCGTTCTCTCCATCGCCTGCCTCGACGACACCCTTCTGGTAGCCCAGGAGCATGGTCAGGGTACGATGGACGAGATTGCCCAAATCGTTGGCTAGGTCGGAGTTGACGCGGTGGAGGAAGCCCTCATGGGAGAAGTTGCCGTCTACGCCGATCGGGATCTCGCGGAGTAAAAAGTAACGCAGCGGGTCGGGTCCGAAGGTCTTCAGGATGATATAAGGGTCGAGGACGTTGCCCTTGGATTTCGACATTTTGGCCTTGTCCTTGAGCCACCAGCCATGGCCGTAGACCGTCCGAGGCAGGGGGAAGCCGGCGGCCATCAGGAAGGCGGGCCAGAAGATGGCGTGAAACCGCAGGATGTCCTTGCCGATGAGATGGATATCGGCCGGCCAGAAGCGCTCGAATCTCTTCATATCCCAGTCGTACCCGACGCCGGTGAGATAGTTATGGAGCGCGTCGAACCAGACGTAGATGGTATGCTTGGGGTCATCCGGGACCGGGATCCCCCACTTGACCGTCGTCCGGGTGATGCTCAGGTCCTTGAGCCCCTGGCGGACGAAGCTGACGACCTCGTTCATCCGGCCGGGCGGCCGGACGAATTCCGGGTTTTCGGCATAATACCTGAGCAGCGGTTCCTGGTAGGCGGACAGCCGGAAGAAGTAGCATTCCTCCGAGACCAGCGTGGCCCGCT
>Ga0307378_10002851_pt1 | contig 25821 bp, 22 predicted proteins | sample UN1MG_FD_202238 | JGI IMG/M metagenome (GOLD analysis project Ga0307378, IMG submission 202238) | Soil microbial communities from Risofladan, Vaasa, Finland - UN-1 | ecosystem: Environmental > Terrestrial > Soil > Coastal area > Acid sulfate soil | place: Finland: Risofladan, Vaasa | collected...
ATTATACGCAGGGTCCCTCCTCCGAGACCTAAATGTAAGGTAATGGTATAAAAGGATGCTGTCAAGCTTATTGCGATTTTCCTTGATTTTTTTCTTGACTTTTTTAATAGCACCTGTCGCTGATCAGAGTTATACAGTCTTTCATCGGCTGTAGGCTGAAACATATTTTCAACTAAACATAATCGTATCGCGAAACGATGCTACCACCCAATTCACAGGATCAGGGGGGATCCACCTCAATAGGCTCCTTTTTTCAACTTCTCAGGCATTTGTAAAATAGTAAAAAAAAAGAGCTTGACTCGCAAGCTCTGAATTTAACAAAAAAAAGAATTAAAGTATATATTCAGTGTGCTACCAGGAATTGATTGGCGATTTATTTTGGGCTGGCGTGTAAGCAGGAACAATCTCCCTCAGCAATCTTACAATCTCATCTTTCCTCACATCCTGGTCGCTCATTTCAATAAGATGTTTTATTTTCTCTATCAAATCCCTAGATCTTGCCCCCTTAGAATCCCTGGCAATGAATATTTTTTCATATTCAGTTTCTTCAGTTCCTTCTTCGGCACTTAATATTTCCTCAAATAATTTTTCCCCTGCTCTCACATGGCTGAAAACAATTGGAATGTCTACGTCGGGTTCATAACCGCTAAGTCTTATCATTTCCTCAGCCAGATCGACAATCTTGATAGGATCTCCCATATCAAGCACAAATACTTCACCCCCTTCTCCAATAGCCGAAGCCTCAAGAACAAGCAGCACAGCTTCTGAATTGCTCATAAAGTATCTCTTCATTTCCGGGTGAGTCACAGTCACAGGTCCTCCCCTTCTTATTTGTTCCTCAAATAAAGGGATGACACTTCCTCTGCTCCCTAAAACATTTCCGAATCTTACAGAAATAAACTTTGTCGTGTTCTTTTGATTCAAGATTTTAATCATTTCTTCTCCAGCCCTTTTTGTAGCTCCCATCACACTTGTAGGATTTATTGCTTTGTCTGTAGAGATGAAAATGAATTTTTCCACATCATATTTCAAGGAAAGTTCAGCAAGCACTTCTGTTCCATATATATTTGTTTTTACCGCTTCATCTGGAAAGAATTCCAAAATAGGGACATGTTTGTACGCTGCAGAATGGAAAACTATCTGAGGAGAATATTTCTTGTATAAAGCTTCCATTTTTGTTTCATTCTTTATGTCCCCAATTACAGGAATGACATTTGCTTTAGAATATTTGATTTTATTAATAAGATAAAATAATTCCGTCTCATCGATGTCAAGGATAACCAGATTCTTTGGATCAAATGGAATAATTGCTTTTGCCAGTTCCGAACCTATAGATCCACCAGCCCCTGTAATAAGCACATTTTTATTGTGAATAAAATCTTTGATAGCTGCTAAATCTATCTTTACAGGTGCCCGCCCTAATAAATCTTCCAATTCAACTTTGTGGATATCCGAAAGTGAGACCCTTCCATCTATCAGGTCAGTTGTACTGGGTAATATCTTGATAGTCTCCATCTTTTCGGATTCTTTGATAATCTTTACGATTTCTCTAATATCTCTAGAATGGGCAGAGGGAAGAGCAATGAGGACCTCATCAATATTATCATTTTTAATGATATCCGGGATGTCTTCTCTTTTTCCTAAGACCTTAACACCATGTATCTTGATGCCCTGTTTGGCAGGGTTATCATCGATAAATCCCACAGGCAGATAATTTGATTTTTTATTCCTTATCATTTCTCTTATTATCTGTTCTCCAGCACTGCCAGCACCTATTATCAAGACTTTGACTTTTTCCTTCTTAGATTTAAGGGTACTTTTTATGCCTTCCAATACCATCCTCTTAGAGATTCGAAGAGAGCCAATTAAAATAAGAGAAAACACATAATCAATTAATAAAATAGACCGAGGGAATACTTTAAATGGTACAGAAAGCCTCAGAAAGTATAATGACATGCCTAAGGTTAATGTACCGAGAGACAGAGCCTTAAAGACTTTCACTGACTCTTCAAGACTTACAAAACGCCATGAAATATCATAAAGATTATATAAGATTAAAAAGAAAATTTTGATTCCTAATGCTAGTAGAATAAAATATGGCAAAGTTTTTTTGAATTGAACTGGAATTGCACCATTGAATCTAAGCCAGAAAGAAATATACATTGCGGTTGAAATCAGTAAAACATCAGAGATAAAAAAGAATGCTCTTCTTTTAAAAACACTTTTTCTGAATATTCGTTTCAACAAATTCTGAATAATTCCCATTTTAATCTCTTCCCCCCTGATTTTTAGCTAAGCCACTTGATATAATCGGCCCTCCCTCAGCTAATATAATTCTATACAATTCTGAATATCATATTTTTCATTCAAAGTGAATGAATAATTTCTTTTAAATTTTTACATACATAATCAATCTGTTCTTCTTTTAAATTATTATAAAAAGGCAAGGCAATGGTCCTCTCTGAAACCTTTTCTGTTACAGGAAAATCTCCTTTTTTATATCCGAACATCTTTCGATAAAATGGCTGGAGATGAATTGGTGTAAAGTAGTTACTGCAGCCAATCCCTAATTCTTTTAATTTCGCCAGAATTAAATCTCTGTCTCGTCGTGAATATTTATCAATTAACCTAACTACATAAACAAACCAGCTTATTTTCTTACCTTCTTCAAATTCAGAGATAATTAATTCTTCAAATACTCTTAGTCTTTCATTATATAATCTTGCGACCTTTTCTCTTTTGGCTAAAATCTCATCAATTCTTTCTAATTGGGCAATCCCAAGAGCACAATTTATATCACTTATCCGATAATTATAGCCAAGTCTTTCATGCTGGTGCCAAGCTCCATCTTCAGAGCGCCCCTGATTTCTCATGCTTCTGCATAATTTATATATATTTTCATCATCTGTAACAATCATGCCCCCCTCGCCTGTTGTTATCTGTTTATTAGGATAAAAAGCAAATACCCCGCAATCGCCGAATGTTCCTACTTTTTTCCATGTTTTCTTTTCTCTATTTTCCTGGAAATTATCCATTTTAAATGCACACTTTTTTTTGGGATTATTATTTATTCTATTGCGAGTTCTTTCTTGAATTTTCGTCTTTTTAGTTTTGATATTTAACTTATTAGTTAGGTATTCTGCTCCGGTTGCTTCGGCTGCATCCTCAATCAGTTCTAATCCATTTTTATTAGTCAACTCCGTTATTTCATCCATTTCACATGGTCTTCCAAATATATGAACAGGCAAAATAGCTTTTAATTTTGAGTTTTGAGTTTTGATTTGTTTTATTTTGTCTTCCAATTTGTCAATATCAACATTCAAAGTCTTTTCATCTATATCCACGAAAACAGGCGTTGCTCTCTCAAATAAAATGCAATTAGCCGAAGAGATAAAACTAAAAGGGGTTGTTAAGACCAAATCTCCATCTTTAATGCCCAGAGCTCTCATACATAGATGGAGAGCGCTCGTTCCGCTATTTACGGCAACTGCATATTTTGTCTCAATAAAATCTGAAAATTTTCTCTCAAATTCATCTAATTTCGGTCCTAAGCTAAGTTGAGATGTACTAAGAACCTCAAGGATTTTTTCTTTTTCTAAAGAAGTAATATCAGGGTTGGACAAAGTAATTTTCATTCTTTTTTCAATGTTTTAATATTATCTTCTATATATTGGAAAATAATCAATATTAATATTTTGTATATTATTTTGTTTCTCGTGCTCTATTTTCTTTTTACAAAGAAATTCGTATACAGATTTATTGTAAACTCTATTATAAGTAAAAAATGTGCTTCTATTATTGGAAAAACCTGACTTAAAGCGAAAAAGGCTATCTTCTGGAGCATCGACCCCACCACCAAGATGGAAAAATTTAAATCCTTTTTCTTTAGCCCACAAAGCAACTTTATAAATTAGTAAGTTATTAGCACATAAATGCAAATAATCTGGATCTGAGCTGGAAAAATGATAATGAATATAATCTCCATAGTGCATAAATAAAGATGCTGAAATTATTTTTGAGTTGTAACGAGCAATAAACAATTTGACATTACCATTTAAAAACTTAATAGTATTTTTGAAAAGAGCTCTTGGAAAATAGTAATAAGATTTAGCACCTCTTTTATTCATCGTTAAGTAATATAATTTCAAAAAATCTTCTAAATATTCAAATGTTTTATCTTCAATAATTTCAACATTATTCTTACGTGCTTTCTTAATGGAGCTTTTATGACCTTTCCTGATGTCTTTCCATATTGCATTTATTTCTTGAGTAATATCAATATAGACAGTTTCGTTTCTTTTTTGAATGTCTAACTTTCCTGTAAGAAATTTATAATTTTCCAAGATAGGGTGAAGGCGACAAAATTCCGTAATAATGGATGAGCCAATACAAAATTTATTAAACTCCTCTAAAAAACCATCTTTAAACCTTTCATCATTAATCTTTCCATTATTCACTATAAATGGACCACCATACCCATAAGGAGAAATAATATCATAGAAAGTTTCTTTAAGATCTTTAAAAATATCTAATTCATTAATATCCCTTTTAATAAATGGGAGTAAGACATAGCTATTTTTAGACTTATAATATACAAAACAGTAGCCCTCGCCTTCGCCGTTTAACTCGTATATTTTTACATACTGTGGAAAGAAATAAATATCACAGTGAGGCGCAGATAAGCACAAACGTTCCCATTCTTTGAAATCATTTAATTCTGAACATTTAAGAAGTTTAGATTCCATTTCCCTAATTATTTATGACCTCAACAATATATTGCATATCGGCTATTAAGTATCTTTGATCACAAGGAATTGTTAAAATTTGATTTGAGAGTTCCCAAGATTCAGAAAATTTTAGTTTATCAATAAGGCCTGGTAAAACCCAATGAATGGGAGGAAATATATTGTTTTCTATTAATTTATCCATTAAGAATTCTCTTTTTTCTGTAATAACTGGAAATCCCAATGGGCATATTTTTTCTCTAAGATTTTTATAAAGAGGAGTTACTTGTTTTGAACCTATTAATTTTTCTAAAAGAAAGTTAAAATTTTGTCTTCTGATATTTATTATTTGCGAAAAGTCTATTTTATTTAATAAAAATCTCGAAAATTTGGTCATAGATAATGTCTCGATTTTTCTAGTATCTAATAAATCTTCAGCTTCTCTAAGAAGAGATAAAAATAAATTTTTATCTTTAATTTTTCCTCTCAAGTATTTATCTTTATATAAAAATCCTACTAACCGTTTACCCCATATATCGTCATTGCCTTTAGTTAATTCAATATTTGGGAGATTTTCTTGATTTGATTTCAATAAACCTCCGTCAGGGAGAGGGAAAATTTTTCTTAAACTTGAAAAAACATAATCTCCATAGATTCCTGTTTCATTGGTAAGGATCGAATGAGTAATATCTTCAACTATATCAATTCTAAATTTCTTTAGAATGTCATAAAATTTTAAAATTATTTTGTTTTGAGGAAATCCGAAGTAATGTATAAATAAAATAACTCCCACTGAATTAGATATTAAATTTTTTAAATATGTACAATCAATTTCTAAATTCTTATTAATTTTATAAAATTGAAACGGAATCTTTAGCTCTATAAATGGCTGAATCACAGAGTGACATAGATATGAAGGGAGTAAAAAAACTTTTTTTTCATTTTTTTTAAGATAAATTTCTTTTAAATAAAACTTTAAAGCTGATCTCCCCGAATTAAGTAACTTATATTTATTATTATTTAAATTGAGATATTTATTGAGTTCATTTCTGTCTTTCAATTTTAATTTTTCTAAGTTGATTGAAAAGTCACTTCCAATTTCTAGTGGATTATTAAAAGAAATCATTCTTATTTTTTTGAAAGTTGAAAAATATTTACTTTTGAGCAAAGACTGCAATAATACTTCCCATCCCAGTATTCTGTAAGAAGATGCGTAACAAATAAAATGAAATCTTATAAAAAAAGCCTTTAATACTTTTATCAGGAAGTGTAGGACGGAATGTTGGATCACCTGGAGTAGTAGTTTTAATGTATTCGATTTTTAGTCCACTTTTTTCTAAAAAAGACTTTAGTATTTTAGGGGTGTACGCATGCAAATGAAATGGTGGATCAAGACAACCCCATTCATTTGTTTTCTTTAGGCCGAAAAACATCTTTAAACGATTAATTAGTCCATTCTGATTCGGAACATCTATCTGGATAAATCCACCTTTTTTCAAAATTTTTGAAACCTGATCTAAAAATCGGCCAGGATATGGCAAATGTTCAAAAACGTATCTTACTTTTATATAATCGAACGTTTCGGACTTAAAATTAGCTTTTTCTAATAAGCTTCTTCTGATGTCTAGACGCCATTTATTAATAGCGTATTCAGTTGATTTTTTGTCTAGTTCAAGTCCCACAGCTTCCCAGCCAAGCTCTTGAGATGCTTTTACATAAAGGCCAATACCACAACCTATATCAAGAAATTTCCTTTTTATTCCTTTTTCTTTATTTAATCCTATCTTTTTTAAAATATTTACTTGTCTTGAAAATTCTTCTAAAGTTAATTTTTCCCACTTTTCTAGACTATTAAAAAAACTCAAATTGTATTCTAATTCATTATAAAAATCTTCTGCTTCTTCTTTCACAGAGAAGGGTATAGGATTTATGTATTCAAGTCCACAATTCTTACATTTAACAGCAATAAACTTGCCTTTTAGATTGTCTCTCAAAACTCTGTATTCCTTACTATCACATAAATTGCAATTAATTTTAATCATTTCGTATTTTTTAGATTGATTAAAAATATAATTTACCATTTTTTCCCCTTATATAATTTTTAGCGATTATATATTGTTCAATCTTATGGAATGCGGTTTTTCTGTGCATTTATTTAACTTAAGGTATTCCACTACCTTTTTTTCTATATAAATCTCATCCCAATATCTCAATGAAACTCCTTTCTTAATACTAGGTGCTATATTATTTTTTCCTAACACAAATTTGCATATAGCCATTTCAGGCTCATTAAAACCATAAAAAGCTCTCATTACAGTAGTGCTAGAAAATCGAGGATTAATTTCGAATATTTTGGGCCCTTCCCTTGTTTTTCTTAACTGAATATTACATGGTCCAATAATTCCGAGAGCTGAAGATGCCTTTCTGCATACTTTTTCGATTTCTTCATTCTCAATAACTTCAGCCTTGTAAGTCAGACCTGAAGTTAATACTCTCTTCATGATAATGACTCCTGCACATCGATTTGCATCTTCCATAAATACCCCAATTGTATATTCTTCATTGTCAGGAAATAAATACTCTTGGAGTACTGGTTGAGGGATATATTCTATAAAAAATCTCAATTCTTTTTCATTTTTTATAATAAAGTTATTTTTAGAACCTGATCCGAATCTTGGCTTTAAAATCATAGGATAAGAATTTCTCTTTAAAAAATATTTTAAAGCCTCTTTTTCCTCAGGAATTACAGAATCTGGAACAGGAATCCCTTTTCGTTTTAGTTCTTGATTTAACTTCCATTTGTCTGTCGCAATATTTATTATTCTAAAATGACTAGTTAAAACAAAACATCCTGTTTTTGCTTCAAAATACTCTTTATATTTAGAGAATATATTAAGTTCTCCTTCTGAGCCTAAAAATAAAATATCTGGTTTTTCTCTTAGGGAAATATCTTTCATGGATGATATATATTCTTCCTCATTTTCACTGGCACTTGGAACAATATAAGCCTTGTCTACTCTATACAGGCCTACCGAAAGAGGATCAATATCTGTGCCAATAACCCTTGGTTTAAAAGAGGAGAAGTTAAGAGCTTTTAAAATACTAATCCCTAATGGTCCACCCAAACCAGTAATTAACACATTTATTTTTTTATGCATAGCTCCAATCCTTTAATTTTCTTATTACATCTCCTACTTCATTTATAGAATGAGCATCAGATCCTAATGATATATATGGATTAATATCCATAACTATTTTCATAATTTCATTTAAATTTTTATGATATCTTGAATTAATTTCTACTACAATTCCTTTCTCCTTGCACATAATTACTAATTCTCTAACCAGATCAATGTTAAATTTCCCAAAACGTTTAATACAGGTTCCTCCAATATGTCCTATAATATCAACATTTGCTTTTTCAATGATTCCTTTTAATGTTTTAAATTCCAACTCTAGTGCTTCTTTGTAATCCAATCTATCAATATTGCCTTTAAAACCAGGATAAGTATGAGCAACTCCAATAATTATATCAACTAATTTTTCCATTTCCTTTTTAATATCTAAATTACCATTGTAATCAATTGCTTTAACCTCAACCCCAGAAAAAATCTCAATTTTATCTTTATATTTATCTTTTAAATCTTCAAACTCTGCCATAAAATCTGTGAAAAATATACTGTTTTTGCGCACATGCTCAGTAAACGCAATTTTTTTTAATCCTTTTGAAATGGCTGATTTCACCATTTCTTCTATAGCATTTTGACCATCTGTATAATTTGTATGAAGGTGGAGATCTGTTAGGGGAATACTATTTAAGAGTGTTTTTGCTTTAAAAAATAACTTATTATGCATTTCATGTTCCGAAAAAATGTTTTATACCTTCTTTTAGATCAACTTGTGGAGTGAATTTTAATTCTCTTTTTGCTTTGGAAATATCATAGGTAAGATTTGTAATAGGTCTGCTTTGTGGTTCAATAATTATCTTAGGCCCTTTATTAGGAATGATATCTAAACAAAATTCTATAATTTCTTTGATTTGGAATCCTCTACTATATGATATATTATATATTCCATTTTTTTTTGCTTTTAAAGCCAAATCAATTGCCTTTACTGCATCATCAATATAAATTAAATTTCTAATATCTTTCCCTCCATTAAATATTTTTATCTTTTCTCCTTTTTTTATGGCATCAATAAATTTTGTTATTGCCAGTTTATGTGGCTCCCCTGGACCATATATCTGGGAAAATCTTAATGAAGTACTTTCAATCCCCTTTTCATAAAATAATTTTTTAAGCACTTCTTCAATAACGTATTTACTCAATGCATAAAAATTAAAGGGATTAACTGGTTCATTTTCTTTGATGGGAAGATTAATGTTATTTCCATAGATTGAAGCAGAACTAGCAAAAACAATAAATTCAATAGGTTTCAAAAATTTAATTAGATTAAAAAACATGCTAAGGTTATCAACTATATTTACTTTCAAATCTTCTAAAGTATCGCTTTCTTTCATACTCCCTTTAGGTACCCTAGAAGCCAAATGAACTAAATAAATTGCATCAGTAAAATATTTACTGAGTTTTCTTAAATCACTTTCATTCAATAAATTTATTTTATAAAAATTTATTTTAGCTCTACCTATATGTTTAAGGAACTTTATTTTTTCACTTTCTTTGAAATCTATCAGTATTATCTCTTTAAATTCATTTTTATTGATTAAAAATTCAGCCAAATTCGAACCTAAAAAACCTGCTCCTCCGGTAATAAGTATTTTTTTATTAATTTGTTTTTTCATTCTGATGCCGTTTAGGAACACTCTTATCAAAATCTTCTACTTCGGATAAAGTCTGATCCATTCTAATGCCTTTCCGAAATAACCATACCTTAAAAGTCTTAAATAATATTTTCAAATCTAACAATAAAGAGAAATTTTCAACATACCAGACATCGTATTCTATTCTTTTAGACCACTTTAATTCATTCCTTCCTTCAACTTGGGCTAGACCAGTTATACCAGGTTTCATGAGGAATCTCTTTTTTTGAAATTTATTATATTTTTCTACTTGATATTTTAATGTTGGTCTTGGACCAATAATACTCATCTCACCCTTTAAAATATTTATTAATTGAGGAAGCTCGTCAAAACTTAAAAACCGTAATATTTTCCCTACGCGAGTAAATCTTGTTTCATTTTTCTCAAACCCATAACCTGCTCCTAATTTCTCAGCATTTTTAACCATTGTTCTAAATTTGTAAATTCTAAATAATTTTTCATCTTTTCCAACCCTAGTTTGTCTGAAAAATATAGGCCCTTTAGAACTTAGTTTAATTATAATAAATATTATTAAAAAAAGTGATAGCAAAAGAATTAAACCAAATAAAGAGCCCAAAACATCTATTGCCCTTTTTGTTATTTCTTTCATTTATATCATCTTTAAAAGATTAGCAATAATACTTATTCTATAGTTTTCTTTAATATATTCCGGACAATTTTAATATAAACCTCAACAATTTTACGAAATCTTGAGAATTCTAAATTGCATTTCTTCCATTTACCTGCGCCCACCCCGTGAACCCAGACTTTACCTCCTGTCGGTGGGCTTGTTCTGGAGTATATCTATCTAAATATTCAACCAATAGGGGTCGTAGTCACACTAAGCTCATATCAGCTTTTAAAACATTCAATAATTCCGGAAGTTCATCAAGACTGAGTCTTCGCAAGAACTTTCCAAATTTCGTTAATCTTTTTTCATCAGGAAGGAAATTTCCATTATCATCTCTTAAGTCCTTCATCGTCCTGAATTTATAAAGATAAAATATTTTTGCATTTTTACCAGGACGGACTTGCTTAAAAAAGGTTGACCCCTTAGATCCTAGTTTGATAAGAATTAATATTAATAGAAAACTGGGAAAAAGTACAATTAATCCAATTAATGAAATAGAAATATCTTCAAGTCGTTTTATTCTTAATTGTAAAGACAAAATTTACTATTTATCCCAGCATTATAATACGATAATTTTTAATCATTCATTAAAAAAATAGGTAGTTGGCCATGCTCGATCATGAACCTTTCCATCTTTATACCATACTCTTAAGTAACCATTTTCATCAACATGAGCAGAATCAGGTATTCGCCAGGAGGGATTCCATTTGATTCGTTCTTCCAATGAATACTTTGTTTGTAACAAAATCATATCTCCCCTTTTGTCTAAAATAACTCCCTCATATAATGTTACTTTCCCTATATCTGTCATTGCTGTATACATCGGTTTAGACCTTCCTGAAATATGACCAGAAGAAGTTAGACCTTTGATTAATTCCAATCCTTCTTCAACAGAAGTACGATGGTGACTCATTCCCTTTATCGGACAGCAATGGAACATATAGTGTGCCTCAATTCCCATATCTCTAAGGCCATTGTATAGTTGTACAAGAGTATCTAAATCATCATTAACTCCTCTTATCAAAACCTGCTGATTATAAATTGTTATACCCATCTTTTTAAGGATTTTATAGGCTTTCTTTGTTTCTTTCCAAAGTTCTAAGGGGTGATTAATTTGTGTGGCAACTTCAATTCTCAAATTATTTCTCTTCCTAAGCGCATGAAGTAATTTTTTGTTGATTCTTTCAGGATCTTGTGTCGGTAGTCTTGAGCCAATGCGAATTATTTCAATATTGGGTGCAAATTCAATTATAGAATCAATAGTGAAGTCTAACAGTTCGGGCAATAAAAATGGATCCCCACCAGTGATTAAGACTTCTCTCAGATCATCTTTATTTTGAGAGCTTCCAAAATATTTTGCAGCTCGTATAATATCTTCTTTTTTTTGTGTAAATTTAGGATAATTCGCTCTTAAACACCATCGACAATGGGCTATACAAATAGTAGTCAATTCAATTAATGCTACTCGTCTATAAAGTCGTTCTAAATGTTTCAGCGGCATATTGTCTTCATGGATTATTAAATCTGCTTCATAATGCCTATTTCTTTCCGCTTTGTAGTCAATTTGTTTCTCTCTATTATCAACTCGGTATTGCCTTGCTATGGCAAGGTCTTCCCGAGAATTGTTTCCATATTTTTGCTTTAACAATTCCATTTTATCAATTAAAAAAGGAGGTATTTTTTCTTCCCATATAAATTTTTTTTTATCTAACATCTTTATCTCCTATTTATGAAATTATTTAATTGGGATATTTTTATTAATTACAAAAACTACTTTTCTAGATTTTTTCTAATTTTTTTGCTGGGTTTCCTACTACAGTAGTATTATCATGAACATTATTTATCACTACAGTACCTAAACCAGTATATGAATTGTTACCTATTTTTATTTTTTCTTTTATGGTGGTATTTGGAGCTATCCAACAATTCTTGCCGATTATTACACCTCCACATATTATGGAACCAGCCATAATAAGAGTATTATCACCTATTAAGCAATTATGCCCAATCTGAACAAGATCGTCTATTTTAACATTTGAGCTGATAACCGTTTTGTCAATTGTTGCCCTTTCTATAGTGCTACATGCACCGATCCAGACGCTGTCTCCAATTTCAATAGTACCAATATGAGGAAAATGTTCAGGAATACCATATTTATTATATTCAAAACCAAATCCTTCTTCTCCTATTACAGAATTGGATTTAACAACACATTCTTTTCCAATGGAAACTTTTCCAAGAATGACCACATTTTGTTCAATAATAGAGTTATCCCCTATTGAAACTTGAGAGTCTATAAAAGTATTTGCACCAATATAAACTTTTCTGCCTATTTTTGATTCTGGATGAACATTAGCAGCGGGATGAATACCCTTAGGATGTTCTTGAGTGAAAAATTCTCTTATTACGCGCAAAAAGTCAAGGCGTGGGTTGTCAGACACAATAAAAGTAGACTTAATTTTATCTTTATATTGATCTGTACATATTATAAGCGAATTTGAATTTGAATTTATGATATCAATATATACATCATCAAATTTCTTAACAAAAGATAAGCAATTGGATGATAATGATAGTATCGGTGTAACATTTTTTATTATGATATTTTCCCCGAACAATTTAGCATTTAGAAATTTAGCAATATCAGATGCGTGGACTATTTTGCTTTTTTCCATTTTTTAAATTCCTCCTTTTTTTATTTTCTTTATGCTTTAATATTTATAGTGAGTAAATAAGCATTATTTATTAAAAAATTACCTAGAAAATAGCCTCGTATCTTCAATGTTTGCAACAAATCAGCTATTTTAATGGTTCGTAGGTGTCCTTGGACATGATATATTCATAAATACATTTTTTTTATTCGCTTTGCCTTCCCTTCTGTTCTAACTATTTTCCCTTCGGGGATCATTTCTATCTCTGCTTTGAATTCCAACAGTTCTTTGAGTGTTTTTTGTAGATGTTTTTTAAGAGATTCTATTGATTCTGAAGTCTTAATCCCTCTATATTCAATCCTCATCTTTAAAAAATCATAAGGTGGTATAGTATCAAGAATGATTTCAAACTCACCTGTCAAGGAAGAAAGGAATTTTGAAAGAACATCGACAATTGCATTAGGAAACACATTAATTCCTTTTACTATAAGCATATTGTCACTTCTGCCAAGAATCTTAAATCTGAATCCATTTCTCCCGCAATCACATTTCCCAACACCAACAATCTTGGCCAAATCATGCGAACGGAAGCGAATTAAAGGCTGTCCTTCCCTCTTCAAATTTGTATATACAAGTTCGCCTATTTGACCTTTCTTAAACTCAAGATTCTTACCTGTATTGGGATCGATTAACTCCACATGTAATATTCCATGGCCATGAAAATGTAATCCTTTTCTGAATTCACACTCAGAACCAAAGATACTAAGGACATCTGCCATTCCGTAATTTGCATCTATTGCCTCTATTCCCCATTTTTCCTCAATAATTTTCCTATTGTCAGGATTTTGTATGCCTAGTTCTCCTCCAAAAAATCCCTTTTCTAATTTCAAATCTTTTGGAGTCATCTTGAATTCATTTCTGAGGATAAGCTCCAATTTAGATAGATAGGATGGAGTACATGAGATTCCTGTAGGATGTAAATATTTTATTATCTCAATAAGGTTTCTTGTATTTCCTACTCCATAAGGTATAACTGTAGCTCCTGTATGTTCTAAACACATGTGGTCAGTGAGACCTCCCATCCATAGACAATAATTTAGACAATGAACTATTAAGTCATTTGGACGCAATCCTGCGCACCAAAAACTTCTTGCCCCAGATTCCAAGATGCAATCTATATCATTTTGGGTTAAAGCAACAAATATAGGACGACCTGAAGAACCAGATGTTCTATGAATACGTCTTAATTTATGAATTGGCACCGCAAGAATACTGCCAAAAGGAGGATTTTCCTCTTGGTCTTTTTGAATTTCTATTTTTTCGGTAAAAGGCAATTCTTTGAAATTAAACTGGGGCGTCAAGTCAGAAGTTTTCATACCAATTGCTCGATACTTCTTTGAATAAAACTTGCTGTTTTTTAGAACAAACTTAAGTTGCGAAAGCAAAAGAGGCTTTTCTATTTTTTCAAACAATTCTTCTTTTGATAAAGACTCGATTTCAGTATTCCAAAACTTTTTTTTATATAAATGACTATTTCCGCTTTTTATATCTGAATTATTGATTATTGCCATCAACATCATACTATTCATACATTAAATATTTGTAATGATCTATTTTTTATTATTTCAGATTTAAATACACGCCTTATTTATCTTTATCTGATGATCCATCGTATTACTTCAAATACTTCCGCATATCTTGTACCAATTTGAGTTCCACGAGTTTTTGCTAAGCTTCTGATAAAATCTTCGGAAGCATAGGCTCTGTCCAATTGAGATTTATAACATTTTAAAGCTTCTATTTTTTTTTGTAGGTCTCTTTCTTCAAGAAAGACGAAAGCATTTGTATTGAAAGTCAGATTATTCCATGGTATTTCATAGCCTAAGAGGCTTGATTTTTTGAAAGCTCTAAAACCTTCTTGTGCAATGGTAAGATGATCTTGATGGGTGTCGTTAGGGGAAGGTAAGAAGATAATATCGGGTTTTATATTTTTTTCTAGTTTGACCATATTTTCCAGAATCTCCTGCCTGTAAAGAGGGAATTCTCTAACGGGAAATTCAAATATGATAAGGTTTTTAGGAGGAACTCCTAAAATTTTAGTTGCTTTCTTAACTTCTTTTTTTAATATATCTTTAGGCATTCCTTCCGGAACTGACTTTTCTGCCGAAGAGAATGCAACATAATAAATTTCTTTCTTTTCTTCTACGAAATGAGCAATGCTACCTCCACATCCAAATTCCCCATCATCAGTATGGGGAGCAAGAATCAAAACTCGATCACTCATTATACTTTTTTTTAAAATGCATTTTAATCATATATCATTTATAAAAACTGTATCAAGTTATTTCATCTCTTTATAAGATATTAATATAGAATTTCATATCAATTTCATTTCTCCTGAAAGCTTTTTTTATGTATGGAGTTCATCGATAATCTTTTCAAGTCTATCTACTAAAACAGGTATACTATAATTGATCTCCACGTATTCTCGACCTCTTTTTCCCATTGCTTCTCTTTTTTCTTTTTCCATACCATATAATTCAATTATTGCGGCTGCAAGAGCATTAGGATTTTCTGGTTCTACAGTCAAACCACATCTTGCTTCAGTTACAATGTTATTAATAGGGTTACCAGATAGAATTATAGGTTTCCCAGATGCTGCGTAATCAAATTCTTTATTTGCGCTAACACCGTATTTATAAAGTTTTGAATCTTTCATAAGAGATACAAACACATCTGCTTTCTCAAGGATATTGGGAACACAAGTTTTTTTTACAGGGACACGAAATTCTATATTGCTTAGTTTTAACTTATTGCTATAACCAATTAAATTCTGTTTTTGGGCTCCATCGCCAATTAGAATGAATTGAATCTTGTTATACTTATTATCTTGAATAATTTTGGCAGTATCGAGCAAAATGTCAAGAGCATCAGTTAGTCCATGTGCACCCATATACATAACCTTAAATTGCGAATCATCCTTTTTTTGCTTTGATATATCTAAATATCTTTCTAAATCAACACCATTAGGTATCCAAGTGATTTTTTTTTCTTCAATGCCAAGAGAAGTTATATATTCGTATGCATAAGGAAGTAGTGTGATAATTCGTTCAGCTCTTTTATATAGAAATTTTTCTAAATTGCGCAATATTATAATAAAAGGATTATATTTACTCATCTGCCCTATATCTATTAGGGTCTGGGGCCATAGGTCTCTTGCTTCCATAATAAAATGAGCATTATAGTATTTGGATAAGTAGTATGCAGCAAGAGGAGCTAAAAGATGAACAGAAGAACCAATAATTACATCAGGTTTCTGGATTTTTAAATTAAGTTTGCATACTTTGTGTCCAAGATTGTATGAGCGAATCATATAACTAAACATACTGATGACTCGCCGCCAATCATTTTTTTGATAAGGAAACGTCCTAATCCACAAGAAATTAACCTTATCAACTTCCTCTATTTTCCAATTTTCTTTTGGCATAAGTTTTGTTTCTTTATGTTGAGCGTGATGGAAACTCGAAGCGAAAATAGTTACTTCATAACCTCTTTTTATAAGATCAGTGCTAAAATCATAATGTCGGGTGCCTCCAGGCATATCCGGTGTTACTGCATAATGGTTAAAGATCCAAATATTCAATAGTTTCTTTCCCAAATCTATTAAGATATATATATGATTTATTTTTTTGGAATCTTTTTTTTGAGGTGTGCCTCAATTACTAATAATCATTAATAATTTTATATATTTTCAATCATTAATGCACGTCACATTAAGAAATCAGCTTCATTTTCGCAAACTTTACCCTCAAATAACGGCTCATTGCAAAAATGGAGACCTAAGTTGATATAAATAATATTTAATCTTTTAAGAGAGTTTCAACAATTTTGTAAGCTGCATTTCCATATCCATATGGGTATATATCACGTCCTGTTAAAGGGATTAGAATTTGTCGAATTTTATCAGCTACAGCCAAAGCTTTTTCTGGCGGTTGTAAATAATTCCAACCCAATTTAACAAGCTCAACCCATTCAGTTTCATTTCTTAAAGTCACACAAGGAACTTTATAGAAAAAAGCTTCTTTTTGGACTCCTCCGGAATCAGTCACTATTAAGCGTGAGTGCTTTTCAAGCATTATCATATACAGATAACCTACAGGGGGAATTATTTTTAAAATATTTTCAACCTTTGAAAGCAGCCTTATACGTTCGAGAGCTTTCTTTGTGCGTGGGTGAATAGGAATTACTACTGACATTTCTTTAGAAACATCTATTAATCCATTAAAAATTGCCTTTAACCTTAATGAATTATCGGTATTTTCTGCCCGATGAACGGTGGCTAAAATATAATTTTTAGATTCAATATTTAATTTCTCTAAAATTTTACTCGTGTATTCTGCCTTTTTGCCGTAAATAAGCGCAGCATCGTACATCACGTCACCCACATGATGGATACATCCTTCTGGAATTCCTTCCTTTAAAAGATTATCCACTGCAACCACAGTAGGAGCAAAAAGCACATCTGCGGCATGGTCAGTAAGTACTCTATTGATTTCCTCTGGCATCTCTCGGTTAAAGGACCGCACTCCTGCCTCCACATGAGCTATTAGAATTCTAAGCTTTACTGGAAATGGTAAGCTGAATTCCTAGTACTATGGTAAAAGTACTTGACATTTACATTTACTGCCCCTAGTGCTCCTGCCAAAGTAGAGTTAGTATCACCATATACAAGCACCCAATCAGGTTTTTCTTTAATCAACACCTTCTCGATAGCTTCAAGCATAAGTCCGGTTTGGACTCCATGGCTTGCAGAGCCGATTTCAAGGTTATATTGAGGTTCTGAGATTTCTAACTCATCGAAGAACACATGACTCATGTTGTCGTCATAATGTTGTCCAGTGTGAACTATCACTTCTTCTACTTCTGATTTATTTTGTAGAACTCTGGAAATTGTTGCAGCTTTAACAAACTGAGGCCTAGCACCAACTATAGATAAAACTTTTATAGGGTTACTATGCATAACTGATTTTTTCAATAATGCAAAATTATAAACTCAGCCGTAAGAATAAGAATAATGACTGAAAACTTATTAGAAATTCACTGCTTAAATAATTCTTCGTAAAGCATTAAAAGTTTCTGTGATTCCTGCTCCCAATTATACTTGTCCAATACTGCCTGTCGACCATTTTCTCCCATCTCCTGTGCTTCAATCGGATGCTCGATAATCCATCTAATTGCCCCAGCAATCTCTTCAGGGTTAAGTGGATCAACGCAAATACCACATTCTGTTCCTTCAACAATTTCCTTCCAAAGTGGGAAATTGGATGCAATAACCGGGATGCCTGCCGACATATATTCAAACATCTTTACGGGAAGCCCATCTCGATAATTGATGCTAGGGTGAAGAACCACCAGTCCTCCCATTGAACGAGATAGAATGCATTTTACGGCATTCCTGTCAAGAAATCCCAATGTCTCAACATTTTTCCATCCAGGCATTTCCTTTAACTTTTTTTCTATGTTCGACTCAACCTCTCCACCTAAAAACAGTCTATATCCAATTTTTCCGATCGCTCTCACCATTTCAAAGGCACCTCTAATTCCGGCGATTCCTCCCACATAACATACAGCCTTTTCCTTCTGCTTCCACTGGTTCTCTGTCGGACATAATTCGGAAATGAGGGGATAATTGTTCACATTTACTGCCCTCGCACCCAAACCTAAAAATCTCTTGTTAATAAAAGGAGTGGCTGTAACAACACCATCAAAACGCCTTGCAGAAAAAGCCTCCATGATTTCTATCATCGCGGATATGGATTTGCGAAAAGCAGTAGGGATATAAGACTTTGACAAATTCTGCCTGGGTACATCCTCATGCACATCATAAATCACCCGCTTTCCATGACGTCTTAAGAGGAGCCCTATCGGGATCAATTCTGGATCGTGAAAATGGTAGATATCTGCTTTGACATTCAACGCTTGTTTATACACAAACATAACTGTCCGTGTCATACGCCCTGCGCGACCGAAGGGACCGAGACCGACATCAATAATCTTAACGCCCTCTTTTTCTTCATCCCCTTTGCCGTCTGCGACAATCAGGATAACATCATAACCTACCCGGGCAAGCGATATGCACTCCTTAATAAATATCCTCGTGTCGTATCTTGGGTGAACTGATGTGAGGTGGCAGATTTTAATCATGGGATTGTTTCTATTTTTTGCGGGTTGAGTCCCAAATTAGCCCGTTTGAATTGTCAAGATAAATTAGCGGCGTTTCAACGCATGATATACAGACAAAAAGAGCTTATTTTTAAAGATTCTTTTGTATGACGTAAAGTCCCAGAAACTTTTAGCAGGATAATTCATTAGTTCATTGAATTCTTCATGCGATATTCCCAGTTTTTTTTCAACAAGCATTCTATCCTGCTCTTGCAATTCCAATGGATAATCGGGCTTCGTCATTTCTTCTATTGCGTCATCTCTGGAGAGCTGACCGGACCATATCAAAGATGACAAGTGCAGTATCCGCTTATCAAAACCAAATTTTTTCGGAAGGATATATCCCTGACAAAAGCGGGTATAAATGGACTCATAATGCTTGCCACCATAATACTTCCAGTCAAGCTCATTTTCAAGTATAGTCATTGCTTCCTTTTTGTTGTAATTCAGATAATCTAGGATCGGAATCCATTTTATTTTCTTTATTAACGTATAGTAAACAAATTTAAAAGGTCCATAATGAGGGAAAGACTTCAGTGCGTTTCCTTTCCCGAATCTCTTATAAATACTCTTTATATATCTCCAATCCCCGTGTCCCTGAGACCAAGCTGGCACTCCTCCGCCTTCAGTAGCAGTATTAGTTCCACAAAGAATATACTGGACATTTTCGTGCCCTGCGATTCTATAAAGTAGTGCAGCTATAGCATGGTCAGTAGGTATTTCAACGTCAGGAGTTGAAGCCTTTAAGAAAGCCAATTGCAGATCATGAAACTCTTCACAATCTGAATCATATTTGTAAAGATTGATATCCAGCTTTTCCAAAGTTTTTTTCATATTGATGACTGCCATGTCGGAATTCCAACCATTATCCAGGTGGACAGCCAACGGCCGCAAACCGAGTTTTTTTACAATATAGGCAACATAGGTACTGTCAACACCACCACTTACACCTATAATGCAGTTGTATTTTTTATTTGCTCCTTTTCTCTTTATTTCTGCCACAAGACAATCAAGTGCGCCATCTTCCCGTTTCTTAAGATAGGACTCGCTTTGAATAATACTTTCATACCTGTGGCAATGAGAGCATACACCATTATCATCGAACAAGATATCCGGATCTGTTGTGTCCATGATGCAGTTTGTGCAGATTTTATAAGGTTGAACCATTAATCATCTCCACAATAAAATCGCTTATATAACTATTTTTTGGCTTTTTCTCCTAATTTAATTGAATCACTCTTTATATCACTATTATACACCCAGAATCTTCGAAGTCTAGTTGAAATATTAATAAAAAAAAGTATGATTATGTAAAAAACAATTCCCCCTGTCAGCATTGACGTATGAAGCATTTGCTCTGACCAAGTAATTCCTATTAGGAAGCAAACTAAACAACCAAAAACATATAAACCTGACTTCGAAAGCCTATCAATTAATCCAACAATAAAACCACCTATAACTGATGCTGCAAATACACCTACTATCCCAAAGTGAGCGTATCCTCCCATCCAAATACCTGTATTGGCGTTGCATTCTATATCATGTAGATATTCGCGCCCAATTACAAATGTTAAAGGCACATCATAAACGCGCTCCATAAACTTGCTAAAAATAGAGTCGGTCAGCATGCCTTTTGGGTTCATGGAGAAAAAATCCCAATAAAAGGAATTTAATGCGCCTGGGACAACAAAGATTCTACGCACTATATAATCATTCACCAAATCAGTGTGATTAAATAAAAACTCAACTAACCCAATAAGACCAACAATCAAGAGAGATGTGGGTAAGAATAAAGTATTCCTATTTGGATTAATAACCAACAACCACGCTAACACACCTAAAACACAAGGAATAATAACGGATGTCTTCGTTCCATCAATGGAAAAAAGCCCAATTGCCAGTATCGCAGTTATAACAAGATAATATGGCTTTTTCTTTGTAATCCCAAGATAAACCCCAATTAGGAGCATACATTGCCTAGAGAAGCAAAGGATATATGCCCCAATTGACCTAGAAACAAAAATTTCCCTTGCTGCTAAGCGGCGTACGTAAATGGTTGATATATCCAAATTTGGCTTATAGCCAATCAGGCTCCAAACATACAATGGCACAATAATAAATAATAAGAATATAAAGACGATATCTATCCTTTCAAAGTTAACTTTGATTTTAGGTAAAATTCTTACAACAACTAACCTTGAATAAAAAAAGAGGAAAAAAGCTGTTAATAACATTATAAGCAAACTTATAATATCAGTAAGGCCTCGATTTATGATATGAACGGATAATAATGCTGTTGGTGCATATGAAAAGAGATAAAGTGCCCAAACTGTATAATCTGATGGCCGCTTTGGATAGACGGGAAGAATCATCACAGGGGCAATAAAAAACATCAGACTAACTACAAACTCAATTACATCTAATGGTCGGAATACAAGTCCTAAATATAAATTTGCCGGTGAAATACTCACACGGTACAAATATCCAACAAGCATATATAGAGTAAGCATAATTAGCCCTAATATTAGCCTTAATAACAGTCGGCTAAAATGTATTTTCCATCTCAATTTTTTCATGGAAGTATAATCGACCTCTTAATTTGCCGGCTTAAAATTGCTCAGGCTTAAGCCTTTATAAGAAAACCAAATCCTAATTTTCTCATAACGACTCTCGCATGTGGAATTGCCATTTGCTTTTCTGATTTATCCCAGTATACGATTAATGAAAAAAGACCTGTAACAATCAAAAAAAGAACGACTCCCAGAAGTTCTTTCGAAACCCACTTGTTTATAATCCAACCCAATAAGAACGTTGTTGCCGCAAATACGATGTACCGAAAAGGATTTTTTACCGGCCTTAATTTTGCTTTCTTATATATTATAACTGTCATAATCCAGTAACCGAAAAACGATATGTTGATAGCTATTACAGCCCCCATGAGTCCATATTTTGGAATAAATACAATAATAGCAATTAGATTAGAAAGAAACCTTACGATCGAACACCAGATCACTTTCCATTCCAAACTAAGCGCCATAAGAGGCGGTGACTGAGGAGGCAAATAAAATATCATATAACCAAATGCCAGCACTGCCATATACGGCGCGCTTTCAATGAGTTTGTCTCCGAAAATAAACTTTATCAAATAACTTGAAAAAAAAATTGGGGTAATTAATATCGTTAAAGTAAAAAAGGCGACCACTTTGTGCATAAGTGAAAGGTATTCTCTAATATTTTTTTTTGCACCATCCCTAATCCCTGCAATGTATGGGGAAAAAAAAAGCATGCAACACTCTCCAGGAAATGCTAAAAGTCCGAACGGCTTAAACGCACCATTAAATAAACCTATTTGGTAAGCAGTCAGATAAACGGGAAGTAGAATAATAGTTAGATTAGCCCCAAGTCGTGAAACTACACTATCAAAACCAACACCTATAGAACGTTTGAGCATAAATTTTATTTGTTCCTTTTTTATTTTTGACCTCATTAGAAGGCCTTCTTTGTGAAGATACCACAGGGTAACTGAGCATCCAATGCCTTGAGATAAAGTCCAGGCTAATGCTATTTCCCAAAGAGGACAATGAAAATATATGCTTGGGATTACTAAAGCAATTACTGCCAATACCATGAAAAATGCTGCTATGGCTGGAATATGCATTTTTTTGAGACCCATAAAAACACCACTAAGGACAGATTTGGCACTGATTAACCAATATCCAATACCAAGCAATATTGCTACGCGCACTATTTCAGCGTTATAATTCAAAAAGTATAGAGAAACAGCAGTAAGAAAAATCCCAAATATTGAAAATATAAACAGTGAAAAAACACTTGAAACAATAAGCTCAGATACTTTAGGCTTTTCTTTGTCTTTTATTGCAGCAATTTCGAAGATTACAACGTTGCCTAGTCCAAAGGTTATAAAAACGGCCATAGCACCCATAAAAGATGCCGCGACTGAATAATTGCCGAACTCTTCAACTTTATAAAATCTCCCCAGGCAAAGCATGATAATAACTGGGAGAATCATATTCAGTGCGAAAGCAACCCATACTGAAATAAAATTTATGAAATGTTTTTGATTATTCAATTATCCCAACACTAATGATATAATTTATACAAATAGAAAGTATTCCAAATCACCTTCTACTAGCATGGCTCCATCTACATAGACAATATCATCAACCTTCCCGGTTTTTTCAGCTTGGATTAGCTTTATTGCATACTTCGTTTGTAAATTCCACGCTATTTAATATAGCCTAAACTTTTTAAATGACGATACGTTATTTGATCTATATCAGTAGTTTCTATATCAATGTTTTTAAAATATTTATTCTTTTCACGCCGAAATAAATAAAATTGTTTTAATAATTTATCTGCATTACTTGTTTTATAAAAAATATTATTTATTTCAAAATTATCACTTATAATATCAAATAATTCATATTTGTTTTTTTTATCTATAACATTCTTTTCTTGCAAATTCTCAATTATTTTAAAATTATTTAATATTAAAGAAATTTGTGGATTTATACAATTCAATCTAAGATGTTCACTTAATATTGGCCTATTTTGTTTTTTAACTATTTTAAAAATTGAATCTCCCATAAAAGTACTATCTGTTTTTATATTTAAGATATCTAATATGGTTGGAAAAATATCTATAGTCTGAATATATTCATCCAAAATAATATTATCTAAACCTGGAATTCTAATAATTAATGGTACATTAATCAATTCTGAATACAATCCATTTGAATGTTCAAAATACCCATGTTCTAAAAACATTTCTCCATGATCAGCTAAGATAACAATTATCGAGTTATCATAAATATTTTTCTCTTTAAGCTTATCAAACAAAATTCCTATTTGATTGTCACAATAATAAATACAGTTATCGTAGAACAGCTTTAATTGTTCTAATTCAGATGAATTAGTTTTAAAATAATTTAGAGAAGGATAACCAGATTTTTCAGAATATCCTAAATGTAAATCACCAGTGACTTTCCCTATATAATTAGTATTAAAATTCTTATAAAAAGGGGTTGGAACCCTATATGGTTCATGCGGATCCAAATAATGAAGATATAAAAAAAACGGCTTTTTTTCAATCTTTTCAATTTCTTCAAAAATAATTTTGTTGACTCTATTTGCGCCATTAAATTCACTTCTTTCATTTCGATTAGTATTTTTCCATATATTAAATCCTTGATTAAAATTGAATTTCTCACTTATAAGATAATTATCGCTTACTCCAACACTATAATAATTATTTTTTTTTAAAATTTCTGCGATAGTAATCAATTTACTATTTAAAATATCTTCATTTTGAATACACTTATGCTGGGAAGGATATGACGAAGTAAAAAGAGAAGAAATCGATGGTTTGGTTGAAGGTGTATTCGAATAAAAATGTTTAAACAGGATTCCTTCTGTTGAAAATATTGACAGATTTGGAGCAGTATTCAATTTGTATCCGTAAAAAGGAAGATGATCCGCTCTTACTGTATCGATTAAAATGAGTATTACATTGAAATCAGGCCTTTTGTATTTCAATTCTTTTTTACATGAAATAAGTAGGCTAGTTAGTAATATAATTAGAATAAATAATTTTTTTTCATTTTGTTTCATTTGAACATTTTCCTCGTCTTCCTATTAATCTGGCCACCGATTCCGGAGCAATTTTAGCCTCTTACTATTGTTTGGACAAAAAATAGGTTTCTTTTTATTCGACCTCGCAGACTAAGCCATTTTCAAGTTTGTAGCGTTTCTTTGATTTCTCACAATTTACGTATCCACTTTCATCAAAATGAAGCTTTTTGCCTGCTTCGCTCATCCACCCCACAATACGAGCAGGATTTCCAACAACAAGGGCAAAGTCTGGAATATCCTTTGTGACAACCGCTCCAGCACCTACAAATGCAAATCGGCCGATGGTATGGCCGCATACAATTGTGCAGTTTGCACCAAGTGATGCACCTTCTTTAACTAGGGTATTTTTGTAATATTTTGAACCCACCTGGGGATATTTGCTCCGGGGATCGATGATATTAGTAAATACCATAGATGGTCCACAAAAAACATAATCTTCAAGAGTTACACCCTCATAGACTGATACGTTATTTTGGATTTTAACAAAGTTTCCTATGGTAACATTGTTTCCAATGTTGACATTTTGACCTAAGACACAGTTTTTTCCGACGCGGGCACCCGATTGAACATGAGAAAAATGCCAGATTTTCGTACCTTCTTCAATTTCAACATTTTCATCAACAAATGAGCTTTCATGTACAAAATAGTTCTTTTTTTCTGGCTGTAATAAGCGTTGAAGATTGCCATTATTTTTAAGCGATTTCTGGCCTAATTCCAGAACTTTAAGAACGCGAAGGCCGCTCTGACCATCGGTGCGAGGGGCTCTGCGGGATTCAATACATTCGAGGAAATGCTGGCATTCGGATTTAAGGGGCTCTGCCTTTTCGATAGGGATAGGTTCGGCTGCTTCAGGGTGGGGCACAGGCAGGCGTTCGATCCAATCTATTTTATGGTTATAGGAAAAAAGCTTGTTTTCCGGATCAACATCATTAAACACCACCATTTTTTTATCACCAATGACAATGAGTTTCTGTTCCTTGAAGGGATGGAGCCACGAGACAAAGATATGGGCTTTAGTGCCGCTGGGGAATGTCATGTTTGTTACTGTAACATCTGTAATATCTTGATTTAGATATTCCCCACCATGGGCTGATACTTCAGAAGGCATTTCACTCAGGAGGG